>Ga0102595_100215_pt1 | contig 55127 bp, 42 predicted proteins | sample Araplaol_mTSA_r2_2_FD_76864 | JGI IMG/M metagenome (GOLD analysis project Ga0102595, IMG submission 76864) | Arabidopsis root microbial communities from North Carolina, USA - plate scrape MF_Col_mTSA_r2 (SPADES assembly) (version 2) | ecosystem: Host-associated > Plants > Roots > Endosphere... | reverse complement strand
GTGCGCAGTTCGTGCGACAGCGTGGCCAGGAACTCGTCCTTCATCTGGCTGCTGCGCTCGGCTTCCGCCCGTGCATTGCGCTCGCGGTCCAGCAGCACCTTGCGCTCTTCGGCGGCGCGTTGGGCCGCGTCCACCATGCGCGCATTGTCGATCGCGATGCCGGCCTGGGCCGCCACGCCGCTGACAATGCGTTCGGTGCGCTCGTTGAACATATTCGGTTCGGGATGGCCGAAGAACAGCGTGCCGACCACTTCGCCGGCGCGCGCCAGCACCGGCACGGCCAGGCCGCTGCGCACTTGCGGATGCGGCAGGCCCTGGAAGTCGTCGGGCGGCGCGCCGGACAAGGTATGCATGGCCTGCTGGCCGCCATCGGCGTCGGCGCCGTGATAGAAAAAGGCGCCGAAGCGCGCGCCGGAGATGCTGGTGGCAGCGTCGGTTACATCCTGCAGCAAGGAATGCAGGTCGCGGTTCTGGACCAGCGAGGTGCCGGTGCTGTTCAGCAGTTCCAGGATATTGGTTTCGTCGCGCAGTTGTTCCTGCACGCGCTTGACCTGGTCGACGTCGGTGCTGGTGCCGAACCAGCGCAGGATGCGGCCGCTGGCGTCGCGCATGGGGTTGGCGCGCGTCAGGAACCAGCGGTATTGCCCATCGCGCGCACGGATCGGAAACTCCATTTCGAAGGGGCGGCCAGTCTCCACCGACATGCGCCAGTGCGCCAGCATGGCGGGGGTGGCTTCCGGCGCATAAGCCTGGCGCCAGCCTTCGCCCAGCATCTGCTGGCCATCCATGCCGGTGTACTCCTGCCAGCGCTCGTTGTACCACATCATGGCGCCATCGCTGCTGGCGATCCAGGCCAGTTGCGGCATGCTGTTGGCCAGCGCGCGCAACTCTTCCTCGCTGTTGCGCAGGGCGTCTTCGGTGGATTTGCGCGCCGTGATGTCCTGCACCATGCCAACTACGCCGCGCAATTGGCCGTCGTCGCTGAAATCGCCATGGCCGATCACCGACAGCCAGCAGATGGCGCCGTCGCGGTGCCGGATGCGGCATTCGACATTCAAATCGCGCCGCGACTGGACGGCATCGGCGAAGGCCTTCTCGACCACGTCGAAGTCTTCCGGCGCGATGCGGTCGCGCAGCACCGGCCAGGTAATCGGGATTTCGGCCGGTAGTTCGAAGATTTCCGCGGCACGGCGGCCCAGGCGTACCTGGTTGGTGGCGGCACTCCATTCCCAATCGCCCAGGCGGCCGGCGGCCAGCGCCACCTGCAGCCGGTTGGTGCTTTCACGCAGGCCGCGCTCATGCAGCTTGCGCTGATGGATGTCAAGCAGCAGGCAGGTCATGCCCAGCGGGGAGGGCCAGGCGCGCACTTCCAGCCAGCGCTGGCTGGGCTGGTAGAACAGCTCGCAAGTGGCGGGCAAGCCTTGCTCGAGGGTGCGCCGCAGCGGCGCTTCCAGCGCGCCGCGGGCCAGGGCTGGGAACGCTTGCCACAACAGCTGGCCGCGCGGGTCGTGCAGCTGCGGTACTGGCGGCAGCAGCAAATCGGCCGCCTTCGGGTTCAGGTATTGGACGGTCCAGTCCCGGGCAATGACGGCAAAGCCGTCACCCATGCTATCCAGTACGTTGTGCGTGCGGGGATCGGGACTCATAACGTTCGATTGTAGCCTTGGCAAGCAACTTGCCGCCGCACTATTGCCTAATGCAAACCTTGCAACACCTGTTGGAGTTGCTCGATGTCATAAGGCTTCTGCATGGACACGGCGGGGAAGTCGAGGTTGCTGGTCAATGACTGGCTGTAGCCTGATGCAAAGACGATGCGCAGGCGAGGCTGGCGCTTGAGGGCGGTGCGGCCCAGTTCGACGCCGCTCATGCCTGGCAGGCTGACGTCGCTGAACAGCACATCGTATTCGGCTTTGGCGAGCAATTCGAGCGCCGCTTCGCCGTTGGCCGCGGCGCTCACTTCATGGCCGAAGGCGCGCAGCATTTCGCACACCAGGTATTGGGCATCCTGGTTGTCTTCCACCACCAGGATGCGCAGGTGGCCGTCATTGGCTGCCGCAGCGGGCAGGGCGGCGGCGCTGGCCGGCGCCAGCGTGCACAGGATGCCGGCCACTGCGTCGTCCGCACCGCGCACCGGGGTGTAATGCAAGTCGAAGTTGGCTTCGGCCATCTGGCCGCCGCGCCACAGCTTGAGCGGCTGGCGCTGGAAGACCAGGCTTTGCCCGTTCCAGGCTTGCTCGATGGCTTGTGCGTTCCAGCTCCAGGCGGAAGGGGGGATGGCAGGGACCGTGCCGCCGGGCGGCACCGCGCTGGCGGTGCCGACGTTGCTGGCGTAGGCCTGGTTGTAGAGCATGATCTGCCGTCGGCTCCACATCAGCAGCATCGGCAGCGGCGTATTGAGCATGATGTCCAGCACCAGCCGCAGGGCCGGGGGCCAGCTCTCCTGCGGGCCGAGGTCGGCACGCGACCAGTCCTGGGTTGCCATGCTTTCACCTGCGATTTGCGCCATGTCGGTATCAGTGCCGGGATGTCAATATGGGCAATGCTACACCAAGGGCGGCAAAAAAAAAGGCCCGCTAGCTGCGGGCCCGAATTCTATTTTCTTGGAGGAGAATAGAGGAGACAGTTGAATGATGCTGCATTGCCGCACGAAGATCCAATTTCGATTCATGATGAGAGAAATACGTTTCATGAATGAAGTAATAATGTCTGGAAAGCAATAAAAGAAAATGTTTCGCGAGACTGGACAAGCGGGAAACACCCACATATAATGCTGCCTCCTTGCACAGGATACTGCGCAGGAAAGAGCCGGAAACGCCGGTTTCGCCTTGGAAAGTTGAGTAGAACGTAAGCTTTCCAAAACGAAATTCATGCGATATAATCCTGCTTCTTAAGCGGCTGTAGCTCAGCTGGATAGAGTACTTGGCTACGAACCAAGGGGTCGTGGGTTCGATTCCTGCCAGCCGCGCCAGAATTTGTAGTAAATGTTTGGGCCTTTCGCTGTCGAGCGGAAGGAATAGCAGGAAGTTGTTAGGTTTAATAACCGACTGTTATAATGTAGTTTTTGCGGCTGTAGCTCAGCTGGATAGAGTACTTGGCTACGAACCAAGGGGTCGTGGGTTCGATTCCTGCCAGCCGCACCAGATTTTGTAAGTGTTGTACCCGTCGCTGTCGAGCGGCGAGGAAAAAGCAGTTTTTGCGGCTGTAGCTCAGCTGGATAGAGTACTTGGCTACGAACCAAGGGGTCGTGGGTTCGATTCCTGCCAGCCGCGCCAAATTGAAAGGGTCCATACCGGGAGGTGTGGACCCTTTTTCCTTTTTGCCGTTTGCAGCCTATACTTCAGGCATGAACAAGCTCAATCATGCCGCCGGCGCCGCCGTCCTGCTGCTCGCTTCGGCCAGCGCCTTTGCCGCCGCTACCGTCAGCTTTGTCGAGATCGGCAAGATGACCGACGTGCCGCACGACTTCCATAAACGGGAAGACATGCAGTTCCTGTTCCGTGAACATCTCAACCTTCTGTCGGAAAAGCTGCCCGCAGGGCAGGTGCTGAAAGTCGATTTCCTCGATATCGACCTGGCCGGCGACGAGTTTCCCCGCGTTGCGGTGCGTGATATCCGCGTGCTGAAAGGGCAGGCCGATTGGCCGCGCATGCACCTGCGCTACAGCATCGAGCAGGATGGCAAGGTCGTCGGCAGCGGCGAAAGCAAGCTGTCCGACCCCGGATACCTGATGGGCACCAACAGCTACAGCCGCGACCTGTACGGTCACGAAAAGCAGATGCTGGACGACTGGTTCCGTAAAGAAGTCCTCAAACAGCGCTGACCTTCGTCAAATCCGCTCCCGCGATACTTCAGCACGTCAGCAGCGCGAACCTCCTGCCCTGAAAACCAGGCCGGCCAGCAGCTTGCACAACTCGTCAAACAGGGTGGGTTCAGCGTTGTTCATTTGCGTTTCCTTTCTGCTAAAGGTCGAAGTAAGCGCATTGTGAACTGTTTCATTGTTGGGATAAATGCTTATAATTGAATTGAGTATCCCAAAAATGGAGCAATGAATGGATAGGTTGCACCACATGCGCCTGTTCGTCGAAGTGGCCAAGCGCAAGAGTTTCCGCGCCGCCGCCGAGGCGCTGGACATGTCGAATTCCACCCTGTCGCGCAATATCGCCGAACTGGAGAAAAGTATTGGCCTGCGCCTGCTGCACCGCTCGACGCGCAAGGTCGAACTGACCGAAGCCGGCGAAGCTTATTTCAAGCGCTGCCAGGGCATTGTGGAAGAAGCCATGAGCGCCCACGAAGCGCTGCTAGACTGGTCGGAAAAGCCGGCCGGCATCCTGCGCGTGACCATGACTTCCAGTTTCGGCGTTGGCTACCTGGCGCCGGTCCTGACCGAATTCGCCGACATGTACCCCGACATCAAGATGGAATTCGATATTTCATCGCGCGCTGTCGACCTGCAGTCGGAGCCGTTCGACGTGGCGATCCGCATGGGCCAGCCGCCCACGGCGCCATCGACACTGGTGGTGCGCCGCATCGCGATGATGCCGCGCTACCTGTACGCCTCGCCGGTCTACCTGGCCAAAATGCCGCCGCTGGAACACGCCTGCGACCTGGTGCAGCACACCATGTGCGGGCGCTCGTTCTCCAGCCGCTTGCCCGATATCTGGCGCAAGCTGTATCGCGGCGAAGAAGTGGTGGAGGTGATGGCGCATTCGCGCTATGCCACCAATAGCGCGGCGCTCAGCATGTCGTTTGCCGCCAATGGCCTGTGCATTTCGGCGCTGGACCCGCTGCTGGCCAAGCAGGAAGTGCAGTCCGGCCGCCTGCAGCGCGTGCTGCCGGACTGGCATATGGAGCCGATCATGGTGCATGCGCTGACCGAAACGCGCCACCTGCCGGCGCGCACGCGGCTGTTCATCGACTTCCTGCGCCAGCGGCTGGGGGCCGGCTAAGGCTTAGCCGCCGCCGATGCCCTCGATGACGCGGCCGCTGCCGCCGCAGTTTGGGCAATCCTTGCCGTCCGGCGTCTTGCCGCAACCGCTGCAAACCGGGCAGATGCCTTCGCCGCTGCCTGGGGTGCCGGGCGCCGCCTGGTCGCCGGGATTGAGCGGCTGCTGGGTGGCTGATGCGTTCATGGCCTGGTCCTCCTTGGCATAGGCTGCCACGCGCAACGCTTTTCCACCGTTAGTTGGTTAACGGAGAACAATCCGCATTACAATGCCAGCATCACCCGATAGGAGAATGCGCCATGGCCACGCTGATCCGACACCGAAAGACCCGCATCATCACGCTCGATGCGGGAGATGACTTGCACGAGCATTGCAAACCCAGGGACATCGCCCTGGTTCCCGACCCGGCGGGGTGGTGGACCTATTTCATCGGCGAAGACGGCTCAGTCGAACGCTACGATATTCCTTTCGCTACCTATAATGAAGCGCTGTGGTCGGCCAAGGCCGCCGCGGAATTCGATGCGCAATAAAAAACCGAGAACTTATGCCTGATATCTCCATCCTGGTAATTGAAGACGACGAACACATTGGCCAAATCCTGACCTTCATCCTGCAGCGGCAAGGTTACCAGACTACCCTTGCTGCCGATGGCCTGGCGGCGCGCAAGGCCATTGTCTCCACCAACACTCCGCCGTCGCTGGTCCTGCTGGACGTAATGCTTCCCTATATCGACGGTTTCGAACTGGTGCACATCATTCGCCAACGCGAAGGCTGGCAAGAAGTGCCGATCGTGATGTTGACCGCAAAACACACGGAAAAAGACATCGTGCGCGCGCTGGACGAGGGCGCCAACGATTATGTCGTCAAGCCGTTCCAGCCGAATGAGCTGCTGGCGCGCGTGCGCCGCCACCTGAAGGAGCAGGCATGAAAGCCGCTGCCCTGGCCGCCCTGGCTTGCTGCACCTTGCCTGCCGCCGCCCAAACCACCGTCGGCATCAACCACGGCATCGACAACCTGAGCGGGCCGGCCGCAAACTGGCATGAGACCTCGCTGAGCGTGCGCCACCAGGCTGCGCCGCGGCTGGGCTTTGGCGCCGGCGTTACCCGCATCGAACGTTTCGGCATCGGCGAAACACAGTTCAGCGCCGGCGCAGACGTGCCGCTGTCGGAGAGATTGACGGCTTCGGTTGACGGCAACTTCAGCAGCGACCACCAGATCCTGGCGCGTCACGCGCTCGGCGCAACACTGCAGTACGAATTCGCCAAAGGCTGGCTGGTGCACGGGGGAGGGCGCAGCAGCAGCTACAACGACGTCCACGTCAACCAGAGCCTGCTGATGCTCGAGCGTTACGTCGGCAATTACAGTTTTTCCGGTGCCTGGCGTGCCGCGCGCGCCTTCGGCACCACAGCGCACAGCGGGGAGCTGCGCGGCAGCTACTACTACAACGACCGCAGCGCGGTCGGCTTGTCTCTGGCAGTGGGTAAGGAAGCAGCAAATATCGCCGGTACCACGCGCCTGACCAGCGTGCAGTCGGCCGCCGTGGTGGGGCGGCACTGGTTTGACCAGCGTTGGGCCGTTACTTATGCCGTGGCGTCCACGCGCCAGGGTGATTTCTACGTGCGCAACGGGGTCAATCTTGGACTACAAGCTGCCTTCTGACGTTTACCTGCAGGTCGCATTCTGGACCGGCGCCGGCGCCATGGCGCTGACCGCACTCGTGGGCCTGCAGATCATCTGGCTGCGCCTGTCGATGCGCCGCATGCAGCGCCGCGAACAGGCGCTCACCCTCAAATGGCGTCCCTTGCTGAATGCCGCGATTGCAGGCGAGCCGGTTGGCAACCTGCCGGAGTTGCCGCACCGCGACGGCCTGCTGTTCATCAAGCTCTGGCTGCATTTGCAGCAGGCGGTGCGCGGCGAAGCGAGCGAGGGCCTGAACGGCATTGCGCGCCGCCTGGGCTGCGACGAACAGGTGAGGGGACTGCTGGTAGGAGGCAATCGCGCTGAAAGGCTGCTGGCGATCCTGGCGCTTGGCCATATGCGCGACCAGCACTCCTGGGCGGCCCTGGCTCGTACAGCACACAGCGCCGACAGTGCTTCTTCCGTTCATGCGCTGTGGGCCCTGGTGCAGACCGATGCCGCGCGCGCGGCGCATGAAATGGCGCCGTTGCTGTTGCGGCGCGACGACTGGCCGCTGTCGCAACTGGCCAATATCCTGCAGAATGCGCGTGCCGAATGGCAGCCGGTGCTGGCTGACGCCCTGGCGCGCGTGACGCCCGCCGAGCTGCCGCAAGCCCTGCGCCTGGTGGCGGCCTTGCGCATGGACCTGCCCTTGGGTCAACTGCGGGGCTACCTCGCCAGCAATGAACAGGAGGTGGTGCTGGCCGCGCTGCGGATGGCGCACGTGCCCGGCGTGGTGGACGAAGTGCGCCGCCACCTTGCCAGCGAGGACTGGCGCGTGCGCTTGCAGGCAGTGCGTGCGCTGGGCGAGATGGGGGACCGCAGCGACGTAGCCCGCTTGCGGGCCCTGCTGTCGGACCCGCAATGGTGGGTACGCTACCGCGCGGCGCAAGCCTTGCTGGCATTGCCTTTCGTGACGAAGGAAGAACTGGCCGAATTGCGCAACGCCGGCGACCGCTATGCCGCCGACATGATTGCGCAGGTGACCGCCGAACAGGAGGCCGCATGACGCCCAACCCGCTGCTGATCCAGGTCATTTCCATCAGTGTCCTGATCTACTTCGTGCTGCTCAACGGCGGCTACCTGATGCTGAACTTCCTGGCCATGTATGCATTGCGCCGGCGCTCCCAGGAGGCGATCCTTGACGACCTGCCGCAAGTGTATTCGGCGCTGGAGCCGCCGATCAGCATGATCGTGCCGGCCTATAACGAGGAAGCGACCATCGTGACCTCGATCCGCTCGATGCTGCAGCTCTCCTATTCGGAGATGGAGGTCGTGGTCATCAATGACGGGTCGACCGACCGCACCTTGCAGGTCATGATCGAGGAATTCGGGCTGGTGCCGTTCCCCGAGGCTTACCGCATCCAGCTCGAGACCAAGCCGGTACAGGGCATTTACCGATCCACGCGTTTCCCCAACCTGCGGGTGGTGGACAAGGTCAACGGCGGCAAGGCCGATTCGACCAATGCCGGCATCAATGCGGCGCGCTATCCGCTGTTCTGCTGCGTCGACGCCGATTCGATCCTGCAGCGCGACAGCCTGCAGCGCCTGGTGCGGCCTTTCCTGGGCGATCCGCTGATGGTGGCCACCGGCGGCACGGTGCGCATTGCCAACGGCTGCGAAGTGCGGGGCGGCTTCCTGACCCGCGTCGGCATGCCGAAGAATCCCTGGGCCCTGTTCCAGGTGGTCGAGTACCTGCGCGCCTTCATGTTCGGCCGCATGGGCTGGTCGGTGATCAACGGCATGCTGATCATCTCGGGCGCCTTCGGCCTGTTCCGCAAGGACACCGTGGTGGCGGTTGGCGGCTACAACCCGAAAGCGATCGGCGAAGACATGGAACTGGTGGTGCGCATGCACCGCAAGCTGCGCGCCCGCGGCGTGCCGTACAAGATCGAGTTCGTGCCGGACCCGGTGTGCTGGACGGAGGCACCGGAAGACCGCAAGCAGCTGCGCAACCAGCGCATCCGCTGGTCGCGCGGCCTGTCGGAGAGCATCACCACCAACTGGGGCCTGATGTTCAGCCGCCACGGCGGCGTGGCGGGCTGGCTGGCTTTCCCCTTCTTTATCCTGTTCGAGTGGCTGGGGCCTTTTGTCGAGCTGTTTGGCTACCTCTTCATGGCGGTGGCCTGGTGGCAGGGCTGGGTGTCGTGGGAATCGTTCGGCATCTTCCTGTTCCTGGCGATCGGGCTGGGCATCCTGTTGTCGGCGTTCGGCCTCTTGCTGGAGGAGATTTCCTTCCACCTGTATCCGCGCCCGAGCCACTTGCTGATCCTGGCGGCGGTCGTCGTGCTGGAGAACTTCGGCTACCGGCAGATCAACAGCTGGTGGCGCCTGATCGGCTTGTACAAGTGGGCGGTCCGCGAGGAGGCCAAGTGGGGCGTGATGACCCGCAAGGCCGACTGGCAGCAGGACATGAATTAAAGCGACGGCAGGGTAACGTGGAAGGTCGTGCCGCGGCCTTCCTCCGTATCGAAGCCGATGATGCCGCCGTGCTGTTCGGCGATGGCGCGGCAAATCGCAAGACCGAGGCCGGTGCCGCCTTTCAGGCGCGTATCCGAGCTGTCGGCCTGTGCGAATTTCGCAAAGACGCGCGCCTGGAAAGCTTCCGGAATCCCGGGGCCATTGTCGCTGACCGACAGGCGGACGCCTGCCGGCACCGCGCTGCAATCGAGCGTGACGGAATTGTATTGCGGCGAATATTTGATGGCATTCGACAGCAGGTTGACCAGCAGTTGCACCAGTCGGTCATGATCGCCGCGCACGCGCAGGCCACGGCCGCTGCCCGTGCGCTCCAGTGCCACCGGGCGCTGCGCCGCGCTGCCGCGCACCGCGTCGATGGCTTCGTCGAGCAACGGTGCGATCTCCAGTTCGTCGCTGCGGAACTCCATCTTGCCCGCTTCGATCTTCTCGATGTCCAGGATGTCGTTCACCAGGCGCACCAGCCGTTCGCTGCTCTGGTAGGCGATGTTGACCAGGTGCTGCACGTCGGGCGGCAACTCGCCGGCGCCGCCGTCGACCAGCATCGACAGCGAAGCGCGGATCGAGGTCATGGGGGTGCGCAGTTCGTGCGAGACGGTCGCGATGAATTCACTCTTCATTTCTTCGACCTGGCGGCGCTCGGAAATATCGTGCAGGAAAACGCAGAACAGGCCGTTGGCCGGGCGGCTGATGCTGGCCTCCACCGTCAATTCCTCGCCATCGCGGCGAATCAGGGTGCGCTGCACGCGGCGGCCGAAATCGGGTGCTTCGCTGCCGCGGGCGGCGGCCAGTGCAGCCTCCTGCTGTGCGCGGAAGCGCTGCGGCACCAGCATCTCGATATAGCTCTTGCCCACGGCCTCTTCGCGCGACCAGCCGAACATGTGCTGGGCGGCGGGATTCCAGTCCGTGATGGTGCCGTCCGGGCCGACGGCGACAAAAGCGTCCTGCGCCGTCTCGATGATGGCGGCAATGCGCTGCATGGCCTCGCGCAACTGGCGGGTGCGGGCGCTGACGCGGCCCTCCAGGTTGGCGACCAGCGAGTTCAGCGTGCGCGACAGTGCCTGCACCTCGGCGTAAGGCGCCAGGTGCGGCAATTCGGCAGCCTCGCCGCGGCGGATGCGGTCGGCGGCGTCGGCCAGCTCGCTCAAAGGCCGGGCGATACGGCGCGCCAGCGGGAAGGCCAGCAAGGGGAACAGGGCGGCCAAGGTTATGCCCAGCCAGCGGGCATGCCGCTGCAGGGCGCGCACCGGCGCCCAGGCGGTGTCGACGCGCTGGCGTACCAGCACGGTCCAGCCCAGGCCGGGGTAGCTGGAATGCCCCCGCGTGCGCGCATAGCCGACCAGGTATTCGACCCCATCGGGCCAGCGCTCGACCTGGTAACCGGTGGCTTTGGCCGGCAGCGGCAAAGTCTTCGCCAGCAGCTCGTCCGGCCCAAGCAGGACCTTGCCTTGGGCGTCGACGATGATGGCCTGCACCTGGCGGTGCGAGCTGGCCGGTTCGATCACCGAGCGCTCAAGCTCGCGCGCCCATTGCCACGACAGGTGGGCGCCAAGCACCCCGCTGCCGTCTGCAAGGGGAAATGCCAGGTCGACCAGGCGTAGCGGCTGGTTCCCTTGCGCCGGCAGTACTTTGGCCAGCATGACGGCCTCGTGCACGTCGCCGACAAAGTTGCCGGCCTGCGCATTGCGGTACCAGGGGCGCCCGCTGACGTCAGATCCTTCCAGCAGGCCGCCACTGGCGGCCAGGACCTTGCCTTCGCGGTTGGTGATGCCAAGCCAGGCGTAGTGAGGATAGCTGCCCTGGTGCTGTTCCAGCGTCGCGCGGCGGGCCGCCTGTGCGGCGGCTGCGCCCATGTCGGGACGTTGTGCCAGCAATTGCACCTCCCGGTAGCGCTCGAACATATTGCGATCAAGCTTGTCCGCTGCCTGCAGCGCGAGGTCGGACAAGGCGCTGCCAATATCTTCCTTGACCTGGTTGCCGGCAGTACGCGCGATGATGACGCCCAATATCGCGCCCATCGTGATCGCCAGCGCGCAGAAGGCAATGGCCAGGTAGGTCCCGATTCCGACCTTGGAGCGCGCGCGCTTCATGCGACACGGTTGGCCGGGCGGCCTGCGATAAAGGCTTCCATATTGTCGATCAACTGGTCGGCCAATTCCTGCATGGCCTGGCCGCTGGCCCAGGCCGAGTGGGGCGTGAGGAGGAAGTTCGGCAGCCGCAGGCGCAGCAGGGGATTGTCCGGCACCGGCGGCTCTTTCGTCAGCACGTCAAACCCGGCGCCCGCTATCACGCCGCCTTGCAAGGCTTCGGCCAGTGCCGCTTCGTCCACCAGGCCGCCACGGGCAGTATTCACCAGGATCGCGCTTGGCTTCATGCGCGCCAGTTCGGCAGCGCCGATGATATTGCGGGTGGCATCGGTCAGCGGCGCATGCAGGCTCAGTACGTCGGAGGTCTCCAGCAGTTCATCCCAGCTCACGTTGCGGACACCGGGATCATCGGTCGGTGTGCGGGTATGCACGACTACCTCCATGCCGAAGGCGCGGCCAAGGTGGGCCACTTGCCGGCCCAGCGCGCCATATCCCAGGAGGCCGAGGCGGCTGCCGTGCAGGTCGCGGATCGGGTGGTGGAACAGGCAGAAGCGCGGCGATTTCTCCCACAGGCCCGCTTCGACGTCGGCGCGGTAGGCCAGCAGCTGGCGGCGCAGCGCCAGGACCAGGGCGAAGGTATGTTCCGGCACGGCGGCATGGGCGTAGCCCTGGATATTCGATACCACGATGCCGCGCTCGCGTGCTGCCGCGAGGTCGATGATATCGGTGCCGGTGGCCGCCACCGCGATCATTTTCAGGCCGGGCAGGGCAGCCAGCGCCTCGGCGCGCAGCGGCACCTTGTTCGTGATGGCGATGCTTGCTCCCTGCAGGCGCTCGATGGCCTCGGCGGCAGTGGAGGCGGGATACTCGGTCCATTCATGGGCAAACGCGGGGCGCCGTATATCGGCGATGATGCTGTCGCGGTCAAGGAAAACCAGTCGTTCGGTCATACAGTCAACTCCACAGGGAGGGAAGCGGCCAGGGGCCGCAGCCGCATTTGGGGATGGCTGGCCATCAGGTCCGCCACCCATTCAACGAATACCCGCACCTTGGCCGACAGGTGGCGGTTCTGGGGGTACACCACGTGGATCGGCAGCGGGTCGGTCACCCAGTCTTCCAGCACGCGCACCAGGCGGCCGTCGGCGCCATGGCTGCCCAGTTGCACATCGGTCATCATGATAATGCCCAGTCCCGCCAGCCCGGCCTGCAGGTAGGCGTTGGAATCGTTCAGGGCCACCACCCCGGGCAGCGCCATTTCGATGCGCTCGCCGTCGCGCGAATAGTCCCAGTTGAATATTTTGCCAGTCTTGGACGAAAAATAGTTCACGCAGCGGTGCCGTTCCAGGTCGCGCGGGTGGATCGGGGTGCCGAAGCGTTCCAGGTAGGAGGGCGCCGCGCAGGTCACAAAATTGAGCACCCCGACGCGCCGTGCAATCAGGGTGGAATCGGCCAGCTGGCCACCCCGCACTGCACAATCGACGCCTTCCTCGATCAAATCGACCGGACGGTCGCTGCAACCCAGTTCGAGCTGGATATCCGGGTATTGTTCAAAGAATGAAGGCAGGGCCGGCACCAGGATCTCGTTGGCCAGGCCGGTGGGCGCATCGACCCGCAGCCGGCCGCTCGGGCTGAGGCGGGTGCGCGACAGCGATTCCTCGGCATCCTTCACGTCGGCCAGGATGCGCAGGCATCTTTCATAGTAGGCAGCACCGTCGGCAGTGACGGAAACATGGCGCGTGGTCCGGTGCAGCAACTTGACCGATAGCGCCGATTCCAGGCCGGCCACCAGGGTGGAGACGGTGGCCTTGGGCAGCTGCAGGGTTTCCGAGGCGCGCGTAAAGCCGCCGGCGTCCACCACCTGTACGAACACTTCCATTGCTTGGAGCTTATTCATGAGTCCGCCTTCATTGTTCGAGATTCTGAACAATCAATTCAACATTAATGTATTTTTCTTATTCTAGTGGAAGTTTATTATTACCGTATTGCAGCATAAAAAAGCCCTTGACCCTCCCGTGGTGGGAAAGTTTAAAGTGGCTTTCGGTAACACAGAAAAGGAGCAGTCATGAGTAACCGGGATGGATTCTTTGCAATGGTATCGCTGGCGCTGGGCGCGATCGCCCTGGCAGGCGTCCTGTATACCGACGAATACTCGTACGGCGCGCAAGTCGGCTTTGGCGCGGCGCCGGCGCGCACCTTGCTGGCTTCGGCCAGCTCGGAGGCGAAAGAATGACGGCGCAGGCGCCGGCGGACCTGACGATCCGCGAACTGGAAGTGCGCGGAGCCCAGGGCCCGCTCGCCGCACGCCTGTACCTGGCCGGGAATTCGTCCGCCAAGCGCGACGCGCTGATCGTTTTCTTCCACGGTGGCGGCTTTGTGGCCGGCGACCTGGAGGAGGCGGACGAATTCCTGCGCCACCTGGTCACGTGCAATCCTGGCCACGTGATCCTGGCTACCAATTACACCCTGGCCACCGTCAGCCCGTTTCCGGCGGCGGTGGAAGATGCCCACGCCGTGCTGGCCTGGGCCAAGAAGAACAAGGCCAAGCTGGCCTGGAGCGGCAAGCAGCTGCTGACCGCCGGCATCGAAGCGGGCGCCAACCTGGCAGCCGTGTCGGCGCTGATGGCGCGCGACCGCGGCGGCCCGGCACTGGCAGGGCAGATCCTGATCATGCCGATGCTGGATCCTGGCCTGTCCACCTGTTCGATGCGCGAGCTGCCGAACTGTCCGGACCAGATGAAGGTAGCGAATAACTGCGCCGCCGCCTACCGCGGCTACCTGCCGAATGCCGCCGACCGCGCCCACCCTTACGCGTCGCCGCTGCAATCGAGCCGGCTGAAAAATTTACCGCCGGCCTTGATTCTGTCGGCCGAGGACGACCCCTTACGGGACGAAGCAGAACAATACGGGGCGAAACTGATCGCCTGCGGAGTAAAGACAACAGTCAGACGCATGCCACCGGCGCCATTGCAGGAGCCGGGAGCCAGGAATGAATGCGCGTGCAGGGGCTTTGCACTGAAAGAGATGGCCAGTTTTATCAGCGCCATCGACGGGCCGGAAACGTCCGCAGTGTAAGGCTGTATCAATAAAACAGAAGTTCAGAAAAAAGTGCCTGCGAGGCACATGGGCCCCTTTTTGCTCAAATTTCCCACTAATTTTCACCCCCAAGAGGTTAACAATGAAAAAGATGAATCAAATGTCCACTCTTGTGCGGCCGCTGGTTGCCGCATTGGCGATGGGCGGGCTGGCGGCGGCCATCCTGTCCGGTTGCAACGCCAATAGCAAGCCGGCCGAAAGCCAGGCGCCTGCGGCAGGCGGCCCGCCAGTATCGGCTGCCGTTGTCGTGCAGAAGTCCGTCGCCGAAACCCAGGAATTTTCCGGCCGCCTGGAAGCCATCGACCACGTGGAAATCCGTCCACGCGTCAGCGGCTTCATCACCGCGGTGAACTTCAAGCCTGGCAGCGAGGTGAAAAAAGGTGATGTGCTGTTCGTGATCGATCCACGTCCATTCCAGGCTGAAGCCAGCCGCGCCGACGCCGCCGCCAATTCGGCGCGCGCCAAGGCTGACCTGGCCAAGCTGGAACTGGCCCGTGCCGAAAAGCTGCTGGCCGATAAAGCCATCGCCCAGCGCGAATTCGATGAACGTGCATCGGCGTTGAAGGAACTGGACGCAACCGCCCGTGCCGCCGCTTCGGCAGCGGAAGCAGCGCGCCTGAACCTGTCCTACACCCAGGTAACGTCGCCGATCAACGGCCGCGTGTCGAAGGCAGAGATCACCCTCGGCAACCTGGTGGATCCGAACGCCGTGCTGACCAGCGTGGTCTCGCTGGACAAGATCTACGCCAGCTTCGACGGTGACGAAGACACCTTCCTGCGCGTCGGCGGCCAGGCCTACAAGGGCCAGCCGGTGACCGTGAAGGTCGGCCTGGCCAACGAAGCAGGCTTCCCGCATGAGGGCAAGCTGGAATTCGTCGACAACCAGCTCGACACCCGCACCGGCTCCGTGCGCATGCGCGCTACCTTCGACAACAAGGACCGAGCCCTGGTGCCCGGCCTGTTCGCCCGCGTCCAGCTGGACGGCGGCACTGCTACCCGCACTTCGCTGCTGATCAACGACCGCGCCGTCGGTACTGACCAGAACCGCAAGTTCGTGTTCGTGGTGGGCGCAGAAAACAAGGCGGAATACCGTCCTGTGGTGCTGGGCCCGAACATCGAAGGCCTGCGCGTGGTGCGCGACGGCTTGAAAGCAGGCGAAAAGATCGTCGTCAACGGCCTGCAGCGCGTGCGCCCTGGTGCGCCGATCACGCCGCAAATGGTCGACATGACCTTTGACCCGATGGCAGCAGAAAAAGTGGCCGCCGCCGATGCCAAGAAAACCAAGGAATAATCCATGAATTTTTCACGCTTCTTTGTCGATAAACCGATCTTCGCGGCGGTTCTATCGATCATTGTCTTCGTAGCGGGCTTGATCTCGATCTTCAAGCTGCCCGTCTCCGAATACCCGGAAGTGGTGCCGCCATCCGTCGTGGTGCGCGCCGTCTACCCGGGCGCGAACCCGAAAGTGATTGCGGAAACCGTCGCCGCGCCGCTCGAAGAGCAGATCAACGGTGTCGAGAACATGCTGTACATGTCCTCGCAGAACACCTCCGATGGCGCGCTGATGCTGACCGTGACCTTCAAGATCGGCACCGACGTAGACAAGGCTGAAACCGCGGTGCAGAACCGCGTGCAGCGCGCCTTGCCACGCCTGCCGGAAGAAGTGCGCCAGATCGGCGTGACCACGGTGAAGTCTTCGCCTAACCTGACGATGGTGGTCCACCTGCTGTCGCCGAATGGCCGCTACGACGACCTGTACCTGCGCAACTACGGCGTGCTGAACGTGAAAGACCAGCTGGCCCGTATTCCGGGCATGGGCGACGTGCAGATCTTCGGCGCCGGCGACTATGCCATGCGCGTCTGGCTCGACCCGCAGAAGGTCGCAGGCCGCAACATGACCGCGTCCGACGTGGTCGATGCGATCCGCGAGCAGAACGTGCAGGTGGCTGCCGGTGTGATCGGCGCTGCGCCGTCCAAGTCGGCCGACTTCCAGCTGACCGTCAACACCCAGGGCCGCCTGAGTTCCGTCGAGGAATTTGGCGAGATCATCGTCAAGACCAATGAAGACGGCGCGCTGACCCGCCTGAAGGACGTGGCCCGTATCGAAATGGGCTCCAACAGCTACTCGCTGCGTTCGCTGCTGAACAACAAGTCCGCAGTGGGCCTGGGTATCTTCGAAGCCCCGAACAGCAATGCGCTGGAATTGTCGGCCAACGTGCGCGCCAAGATGGAAGAACTGAAGAAGGACTTCCCTGAAGGCGTGGCATACGACATCGTGTACGACCCGACCCAGTTCGTGCGCGAGTCGATCAAGTCCGTGATCCACACCCTGCTGGAAGCAGTGGCGCTGGTGGTGATCGTGGTGATCATCTTCCTGCAGACCTGGCGCGCATCGATCATCCCGCTGCTGGCGGTGCCTGTATCGATCGTCGGTACCTTCGCGGTGATGATCGGCTTCGGCTTCTCGATCAATACGCTGTCGCTGTTCGGCCTCGTGCTGGCCATCGGTATCGTGGTCGACGATGCGATCGTAGTGGTGGAGAACGTCGAGCGGAATATCGCCAACGGCCTGTCGGCCCGCGATGCGACTATCCAGGCCATGAAAGAAGTCTCCGGCCCGATTATCGCTATCGCCCTGGTGCTGTGCGCCGTGTTCGTGCCGATCGCCTTCGTGTCCGGCCTGACCGGCCAGTTCTACCGCCAGTTCGCGCTGACCATTGCTATTTCGACCGTTATTTCGGCACTGTGCTCGCTGACCCTGGCCCCGGCCCTGTCGGCATCGCTGCTGCGCCCGCATGACGCACCGAAGGATGCGCTGACCCGCGTGATGGACAAGATCTTCGGCCGCTTCTTCGCCTGGTTCAACCGCTTCTTCAACCGCGCTTCGCACAGCTATGAAACCGGCGTGCAAGGCGTACTGAAGCGCAAGTCCGCATCCATCGTGGTGTACCTGGTGCTGGCTGCTGCCGCGGGCATCATGTTCAAGGTCGTGCCGAGCGGCTTCGTGCCGGGCCAGGACAAGCAATACCTGGTGGGCTTCGCCCAGCTGCCTGACGCCGCATCGCTGGAACGCACCGAGCAGGTGATCCGCAAGATGTCCGACATCGCCAAGGAAATCCCTGGCGTGGATGCGTCGGTTGCCTTCCCGGGCCTGTCGATCAACGGCTTCACCAATGCGCCGAACGCAGGTATCGTGTTCACTACGCTGAAGCCGTTCCACGAGCGTACCGACCCGTCGCAATCGGGTGCGGCCATCGCTGCGGAAATCAACAAGCGCATGGGCGCCGTGCAGGACGCGTTCGTGATGGTGTTCCCGCCGCCGCCAGTCAACGGCCTGGGTACCACCGGCGGCTTCAAGCTGATGATCGAAGACCGCAACAACGCCGGCTACGATGCGCTGTATAAAGCCGTACAGGAAATCCAGATGAAGGCGTGGGGGGACAAGCGCCTGGCCGGTGTGTTCTCCAGCTTCCAGATCAATGTGCCGCAGCTGTTCGCGGACATCGACCGCGCCAAGGCCAAGCAACTGGGCGTGCCGCTGCAGACCATCTACCAGACCTTGCAGATCAACCTTGGTTCGCTGTATGTGAACGACTTCAACCAGTTTGGCCGCACCTACCAGGTGCGCGTGCAGGCTGACGCCCCGTTCCGTTCGCAAGCCGAGCAGATCGCACAGCTGAAGGTCCGCAACAGCAAAGGCGAGATGATTCCGCTGTCCTCGCTGATGCGCGTGAAAGACAGCTACGGCCCTGACCGCGTGGAGCGCTACAACGCCTACGTATCGGCCGAGATCAACGGCGCTCCGGCTCCAGGCTTCTCGTCCGGCCAGGCCCAGGCTGCGCTGGAAGAAATCACCAAGGCGACCCTGCCGAAAGGCATGGGCTACGAATGGACCGAGCTGACTTACCAGGAAATCCTGGCCGGTAACACCATGATCTACGTGTTCCCGCTGTGCGTGCTGCTGGTGTTCCTGGTGCTGGCTGCCCAGTACGAATCGTGGACCCTGCCGCTGGCCGTGATCCTGATCGTGCCGATGTCGATCCTGTGCGCCCTGATCGGCGTCAAGCTGACCGGCGGCGACAACAACGTGTTCACGCAGATTGCCTTGTTCGTGCTGGTCGGGTTGGCGTCGAAGAATGCGATCCTGATCGTGGAGTTTGCGCGGGAACTGGAAGACCATGGCCGCACCATCCTGGAAGCGGCGCTGGAAGCCTGCCGCCTGCGTCTGCGCCCGATCCTGATGACGTCGATCGCCTTCATCATGGGTGTAGTACCGCTGGTGTTCTCGGTTGGTGCAGGTGCTGAAATGCGTCATGCAATGGGTGTGGCGGTGTTCGCCGGCATGCTGGGCGTGACCTTCTTCGGCCTGTTCCTGACGCCAGTGTTCTACGTCCTGCTGCGCACCCTGGCCAAGCGCCTTGAGAAGAAATCCCCGGCGGCGGATACCGCCCCGCAACTGGAAGGGACCCACTAATATGAAAAGTATGATTGCGAAGGGTGTGGCCCCGCTGCTGGCAGCACTGCTGCTGACGGCATGCGCCGCGCCTGAATTCAAGCAACCGCAAGTCGACACCCCGGCCGCCTTCAAGGAGCCGCAGGTGATGACTGCCGAAGACGGCACCAGCTGGAAGCCTGCCCAGAACGCCGAGCGCCAGCCGCGCGGCGAGTGGTGGCTGGCCTTCAGCGACCCGGCCCTGAATGAGCTGATCGCCGAAGCGACCCGCAACAACGCCAACCTGGCCGTTGCGGCCGCCCGCGTCAAGCAGGCACGCGCCATCGCCGGCATCGCCGAAGCGGACCGCATTCCGCAAATCGGCGTGGGCGTTGGCGCCCAGCGTGCCCGCAATTCGGCCCTGTCGCTGGGCGTGCCGGCCAGTACCGACATTGCGCCGCAGACCACTTACAACGCGAACCTGACGGCGAGCTATGAAGTGGACCTGTTCGGCCGCGTATCGAGCAATGTGGCCGCGGCCCGTGGCGACGCCGCGCAGGTGGAAGCGAATTACCGCTCCGTCCTGCTGTCGCTCCAAGCCGACGTGGCACAGACCTATTTCCGCCTGCGCGCCACGGACGCCGAATTGGCGACTGTGGAGCAGACGGTCCGTTTGCGTGAAGAGAGTGTAAAGGTCAACCAGCGTCGTTTCGACCTGGGCGACATTGGTGAATTCGACCTCTCCCGCGCCAAGACCGAGTTGTCGACCACCCGCTCGGAAGCGATCGGCCTGCAACGCCGCCGCGCCACCACCGAGCATGCGCTGGCAGTCCTGTTGGGCAAGCCGGCGGCAGCCTACACGGCGGGCAACAGTCCGCTGCTGGATTCGACTCTGCTGCCTGCGATCCCGACCGGCGTGCCGTCCGCGCTGCTGGAACGCCGTCCTGACATCGCCGCCGCACAGAAAGCGATGGAAGCGTCGAACGCCCGCATCGGCGTTGCGCGTTCGGCCATGTTCCCGGCGCTGAACATCACCGCCAATGGCGGCGGCGCAGCCGGCCACTTCAGCGACGTGTTCAAGTGGAGCAGCCGCTCGTGGGTACTGGGTGCCTTGCTGTCGATGCCCTTGATCGACGGCGGCCGTAACAGCAACAACGTCAAGCGCAGCGAAGCAGCCCTGGAGGAATCGGTTGCCGGCTACCGCCAGACTGTGTTGGGCGCTTTCGCCGAGGTGGAAGACAACCTGGCCGGCCTGCGCATCCTGGGCGGCCAAACCGCGCAGATCGACGAAGCCCTGGTCTCGGCCCGCCGTTCGGCCGACCTGGCGCAGAAGCTGTACGACGCCGGCCGTTCCAGCTACCTGGACCTGCTGGACGCACAGCGCAACCTGGCAGCCGTCGAACGCAGCGCAGTCCAGCTGCGTGGCGACCGCGCGGTGACGACCGTAGCCCTGATCCGTTCCCTGGGCGGCGACTGGAACTAAACAATATCGATCAGCCCTTAACGGCGCTCCGCATTCGCGGGCGCCGTTTTTTTTACCGAAGTGGAAGGCAGGCGAGGGCGATCAGAGGTTCTTCTTAGTTCTTAATCTGAATGGTATTGATCGACTTCTGGTTCCCGAAACCACAATTTCCATTACCTTGCTGGTCATGCCAGATCAGCACAGTTTTGCCTTGGGCTTGGGCCGCCAGGAAGCCAGCGAGCAATTCCTTGTAAAGGGGGGACTCTTTGATGATGACGAATTGAGTGCCCGACCAGTCAGCGGTGCATCCGGCTGGCGCTGGCGTGACCTCGATGTGAGCGCCATAGCCCCCGACGATGACCGATTTAATGGTGAACGGACCTTCCGTGGTGGATGCCGATGCGACTGGGGCGAGGGTGAGAGCGGTTGCGCAGAGTGCTGAAAGAATGGCGGTGCGGCCGGCGGCTTTGAATCGAGTGATATGCATTTTCGAGTCGTGTGAGGTTGACAATCAGTGCCTTTGAATAACAGGTCTTGTTGCGCTGATAACGTGAAAGAGAGGAGGATACAGGCTTTACTGGGCAAATTCCACCCATTGACCGAAAATTGGAAGACTTTGTCGTGTCGGCGCAAATTCGGGGTAAGGCGCCATTGGGGAGTAGCAACGCGTCGGTATTGGTGGCCGGCGCCGGCAAAGTATAATTTGCCGCTTTGGCCCGCTATCCGTTCAAATGCCGTTACTGCATAAGGCGACAATCGCGTTGCTCAGCACCTTTGTCGTCATCTGGTCCTACCTCTCCTTGGTTCCCGAACCTGTACTGAATCAGCAGGCGCTTGGTCCCGAAGCAAAAACCTTCGTGACCCGATCGTTGAAGGAATTCTGCACCGGACTTTACACCGATGCCGTATGTCCGAAAGTCTCCATCGCCGGTAAACAGCGCTGGGTGGCGAGTACGTATCTTGGTGGCTCGGATATCCCGACGCAGCAGACGGATGCGATCCTGCTTGGGCAGGGATGGCAGAAAATGCCAGTCGAATACGAACGGACCACCGTGTTCTGCAAGCAGGGCTATTCTGCCCGCTATGACTATACAGCAGGCCATGTTGGTACTTTGTATTTCATTGGCGGCAGCCACACCTGCGAAAAACTGACTCGAACAAACTAGGCCACGCACCGTTGAATGGCGGACTTGCAAAGTGGCCAAGATTAGCCTATGATTGCGACAAATGTCACACAAAGGCTAAAATGGTCACAAGCAGTCTGTTAAATGGAATTCCCGGCATCCTGCACGGATTCGGCTGTGCCTCGGCGCTCGTTCCAGTCGCACTGGCACCCGTCTGGGAATTTAGGCCCGCCAAGCGCCAGGTACACGGTACCCGCATCGCGGCGATTCACGAGCCCCAGCAACAAGCCGGAGAAGCCGACGGCTTCTTTACTGCCGCAAGCGGGCTACCGGTCAGCATCATCACCGCCGACTGCATCCCGTTGCTGATAGCGCGCCGCGATGGCTCACAGATCGCAGCAGTCCATGCGGGTTGGCGAGGTCTGTACGACGGCATCGTTCCCGCAGCACTCGCCGCGATGGGGGAGGGCGCGAATGTGGTAGCCGCCATCGGCCCGACGATCTGCGCATCCTGCTACGAGGTAAGCGAAGAACTGGCAGAGGATTTCGCGCAGCGTTTCGCTGCATTGCCGCGCGACGTCTTGCTTCCGACCTACCGCCACCTCGATTTGCGCGCCGTCGCCGAATACCAGTTGCGCGCTGCCGGCGTCAAGGAAATCGAACATGTCGGCGGCTGCACATGCTGCGCACGCGATGCCGCCGGCGAAAACATTTACCGCAGTTACCGGCGTGGCGACCGTGGGTCGCAAATGCACTCCGGCCTGTACATCACCACCAAAGGAGAAAAATGAAGGTCATCGCATCCCTCATCCTGGCCGCCTGCGCGACCGTCGCCAACGCGCAAGACCGTGAATGGAGTTCGCCGCAGAAGCCATTCACCATCTACGGCAACACGCACTACGTAGGCACTGGCGGCATCAGCGCCATCCTGCTGACGTCGCCGCAAGGGCACATCCTGGTCGACGGCACAACCGCAAAGGGCGCGGAAGTCGTGGCAGCCAACATCCGCACAATGGGCTACAAGCTGGAAGACGTGAAATACATCCTCAGCTCCCATTCGCATGAAGACCATGCGGGCGGCATCTCGGGATTGCAAAAACTGACTGGTGCAACCGTACTGGCCGGCACCGCCAACGTTGAAACAATGCGCACCGGTGTGTCGCCAAAAATTGATCCGCAGTTCGGTAGCCTGTCGAACTTCGCCGGATCGGCAAAAGTACGCGGCGTGAATGATGGCGAAGTAATTAAGCTTGGCCCGTTGGCCGTTACCGCCCACAGCACGCCCGGCCACACTGCTGGCGGCACGACCTGGAGTTGGCAATCCTGCGAAGGAAATGAGTGCAAGAACGTCGTGTTTGTCGATAGCGTAACTGCTGTCTCTGCCGACAGTTACCGGTTCACCGACCACCCTGAAGTCGTCGCCCAACTTCGAGGCAGCTTCACGACGATCGATGGTCTGGCCTGCGACATCGCCATTGCAGCGCATCCAGAAGTAAACGACATGTGGGGGCGCCAGCAGCGCGCAGTGAAAGAAGGTCCCGCGGCCTACTTCGACACCAAGGGCTGCCACATCATCGTTGAAGCCGCTCGCAAGCGGCTGGAGAACCGCCTGGCTAGCGAAAAGAAATAACTTAGTCGCGGCATGCCCTTAGTGAGCGATGCCGCGCTGGCGCTTATTGTCCCCAGTCTCCAACATTTAACTCAGAGATTTCTTCAGCCGCCGTTCCAGCAAAGCAGTTGCCAGTACCAGTTACCCGAACCGATTTCCCCGAGGCTTGAGCGGACAGGAGCATTGCGAGGAGTGCTTTTGATGCGGGGCTTCCATCATTCGGCTTTACAAAAGTGTGATACCAGCCGACGCACGAAGGAGGGGCGTTGTGCGTAGTTACCTTTATCAGCATCATGCCGTCTTGTGACCTGATCGTCACATCGAGGACCTTTCCTGTACCAACGCCAGCCAGTGCGTTCGACGAGAGAATGCAGAGCGTGAACGCGATGCCTATGCACCTTTTCAATAATTTGCCTAGTTGGTTCAATTTATAGGTTTCCGAATGTGGAAGTAATCTAGAGGTTAGCTTTACATTATGGCTGGAAAAGCAACGCTTCTCAACCCTCCAAGGCTGCTGCCATGAATTGAAATTTGCATATGTGCACAATTTCATATTAGGATTGCTATGAATTTTTGTTAACAATCCAAGGTTGAAGGAGCGGAGCGTGAGCAGGCGACTCCTTCCACTTTGCAATTCATAGTCCCGAGAAAGCCCATGAAGTATCTAAGAACCATTCTAAGCACCGTTTTCTGTATTTTCATGTCACTCTCCAGCACCAGCGCCTTCGCAGGCGAATCGGTTGCGGGGCGTAAGGTTGTCGGTGTTGGATGTCACGCTTCGGACGGCACCTGCTATGTAACGTTAGAAGGTAGTCCATTTGGTTCGACGCTTGGCTGTTCCAGTGGGGCATCAAATGATTTTCGCTTCGAAAATGGCGACACGTCGAACGGTAAGCGAGCCTATGCGTCGTTCCTCGCAGCGGCTCTCGCAGGAAAAACTGTTTCCGTTGCCTTGGAGGGATGCACTTCTCAAGGTTATGCGAAGCTCGCCTTCTACTTTATTTCAAGCTAATTTGCCGATGTCTGTTCTGATCGCTTTGAGCAGGCAACCATCGAAGCGGGTCGGATGTGTGTAACTCATCTCCGGTCCAGGTGCTGCGTGCCGTGATGTCGTAGGTCAGCGGAGTCAAACTCGTACGTTTCTTCAGTTCTCACCACGGGAATGCGGCTTGACTCTATTAAGGCCATGCCTTTATACACAAGTCTGACATGACCGGACCGTTCGGGAAAAAGCAGTTTACATTCAAGGACTTGTAGCAGCCCTTGTAAACCATCGCCGTTTCGCGTTTACTCTCATCTTTTGGGTGACGCATTGATGACCGCAGCACATTGGGCAGCCACGGAATTTGCACAGTTAAACCTCGGCGATGCGCGCCTTAACAATCGAGCGAGGACGTTGATGGAGCGATTTGCAGCTGACCCGACGGCGAGCATTCCGGATGCCTGTCACGGCTGGGCGGAAACGATGGCCGCCTACCGGTTACTGAGTAACGAGTCAGTCGATTGGCCGGATATCTTGGCGCCACATTAGGAGCAAACCAAGCAGCGCATGCAAGCGCAGCCGGTTGTGCTCTGCCTACAGGACACCACCGAACTTAATTTCAACGGGCAGGAAATTGACGGCTTGGGACCGCTCACTTACGAGGCACAGCGTGGCATGTATCTGCACCCGACCTACGCGGTAATCCCAGAGCGGGAGGCGCTGGGCGTACTCGATGCCTGGATGTGGGCGCGCAGCAGAAAGGATGCAGCAGGTAAGCGCAACGACCTGAAAGAAAGCCTGCGCTGGATTGAAGGCTACGACCCGGTAGCCGAGATGGCGCCGGACTTTCCTGCAACGCGCTTGGTGTATCTGGCTGATCGCGAAGCGGATCTGATGCCCTTGATGCTCAGGGCGCTGCAGCTGGGTGAGCCAGCCGATCGGTTGATCCGGGCCGCCCATAACCGTTGCCTGCCCAATGGCGGCAAACTGTGGGATCACACCGTAGCAGGTGAACCAATCGGACAAATCGAATTTGCCATGGCTGCCCGGCACGGCGTCAAAGCGCGCCCGGTACGTCAGCAGCTATGGCGGCAACGAGTGACGTTGAGCAACGATGCCGGGGCGCCGCTGATGGTGACCTGCATTGTCGCCCGCGAAGTTGATGCTCCCGCAGGGAGCAAGCCGGTTGAGTGGCGTTTGCTCACCAACCGGTGTGCCGACACTTGCGCCGAGGTGGTGGAATTGATCGACTGGTACCGCGCACGCTGGGAAATCGAAATGCTGTTCGACATCCTGAAAAATGCATGCCGCATCGAGTCGCTGCAACTGGAACATATAGGCAAGCTTGAACGCGCTATCGCCATGTATTTGGTAGTGGTGTGGCGTATCGCGCACCTGATGCGGCTAGGCCGTACTTGCCCGGATCTCGATGCCAGCCGCTTCTTCGACTGGGCTGAGATCCGCGCAGCTTACATGCGATCCAAGGGTGGGCCACCTGCAATGCCCACGCTTAACGAAGTGCTGCGCTTGATTGCTGGCTTTGGCGGCTTCCTTGCCCGCAAAGGCGATGGCGAACCTGGCGTGCAAACCATTTGGAAGGGACTGCGCAAGATACGAATCGCGGCGGAGGCGCTACCTGCAGCAGCTGCCTCATGGCGCTAGTTCAGATTTGTGTATAAAGGCATGTATTAAGGCTGGGTGGGAAGCAACGTCGCAATTTCTCGGCGACATCCTATTCAGAAGACAGTGCCGAGTGGCCCCAACATTGATCTTCAACGTCTTCAGTCCTAAAGCATGCCACTTTGTTGCATTGGTAACACAGCCTTTGGATAGTTCCTCAAGAAAAATCTTCATTTCCAAAAAATAAATTGGTGGTTTGCTAACCGTGTGAGATTATGCTTTGCGGGAAAAATTGCCCGCAACGTAATTTCCCATATAACTAACACAATACCCAAGTTTTACATCGCTTTGCGATGTGGAGAAAATTCGTGCCCTCCGTCACAACAGCCCGCTCTTCAGAGTCCACCGTCTTTAGCCATTACCAAGTCGCAAGGTGCAACTTTTGCCAGCCCAGTTTGGGGTGGTTCCGTTGGCTTGCTAGTCTGCTTCTGTTCTGCATGTGCTCAATATGGGGGAATTCGGCTCAGGCCCAAGTGTTTTCGACTTTGGAAGGGAAAAGCGGCACCGTTACTGCACCGGCCACAACGTTCAACGCTGGGATCAAGGGGTATGTGCAGGTAGGACAGGTTGGTGACGCGATCAATGCAGTGCAATTGTATCGCGAAGGCAATACGACGCCATTGGCGAGCCAGTATTACACGGTGAGTTACACAAAGTACGAAACGGCGATTGATACCAAGCGCTACTTCGACCTTTCGGCCGCGCTTCCTCCAGGAACCTATCGGCTTTACGTAAGCGCTGAGTCGGAGAACGGTTTAAGTGCAAATTCGCCGGTATTTACCGTAACAGTGGCACTGGATCAGTCGACCATCGCAGCTGTGATGGACGTAGTTTTCAGTCTTCTGTTCGATGACGACAATTCTTCGTCGACTACGCCACCAAATGGCGGTACTGGTGATACCGGAGGTGCTGGCGGTGCTGGTGGCACTGGGGGGGGGAGCAGTACTGGAGGTTCGGGCGGTTCAACACCATTAACGTTGACGAGTGTAAGTATTTCGCATCTAAGTAAGCCGGATGCAGGCACCTTGCCGGGGGCACTGACCGTTGGCAAGGACGGCACGGCAAGCTATGGCATAAGTTTGGGTGTTCCACCAGGCACTGCAGGGATGCAACCTTCACTTGCGTTGAACTATAACAGTGGCGCCGGTATGGGGATTGCGGGTCTAGGCTGGACGCTGGGAGGAGGTTCGAGCATTCATCGTTGCGCCAAGACTATGGCGCAGGATGGAGTCAATGACCGAATTACATTCACTTCTTCTGATCGCTTGTGCCTCGACGGTAATCGGCTGATGCGTGTGAACGGTGGGGACGTTGGTTCCGACTTTGGTGCCTTAGATGCAGCCTATTGGGATTATACGGCTGTGTATCGTACGGAGCTTGAAAGCTTTAGCCGTGTAACGCGTTTTGCTGCAGGCTTCAAAGTCGAAAATAAAGATGGGACGGTTCAGTATTATGGAATTACTGGAGATAGTGCACCACAAGCACAAGGTCGTGCAGACGGCAAACCAGTGCAGTGGATGTTGTCACGTTTAGAGGACCGGTCCGGAAATTACCTGACCTGGGAGTATAACTACGATCCGACATCTGGTGGGGTAACGCCAAATCAAGTCCGTTATGGTGGAAATGCCGTCAACGGTCAATCAGCAGATCTTGCAGTGCGTTTCTCATATGAAGCGCGACCCGATGTGCAGATTGCTTTCATGGGGGGCTCTCACACTGACATATCAACTCGCCTGACCAAAGTCAGTACGTATATCGGGACTCTAACTGACGGAACTGGTGGGAATTTGGTTCGTCAATACCAGCTTAACTACAAAACTAGTTCGGCCAGCGGGCGGAGCTTGGTTCAGTCGATCCAAGCTAGTGGCGCCAACCCGTTAACTGGTGTGTTGGAGTTTATGCCTCCAACCGTTTTTGAGTGGGCCGATTCCGCGTCGTTGCCACAGATAGTGCGTGGCGCAGCATTTACGCTGCCTGATTTTGGCGATCCCTCACAGGGTTATCGCAGTCCTATGAATCAGTTCGTTACTCTCGATGGCACTGGACGTGTTAGCAGCGTTGCGGTAAAGATGTCTGCCTGCGGAAAGACTGGTGAGCCGAATTGCGTAGGCCAGGATGTTGCTTTACATGCAACCGGACTACTTCGAGTCCGCTCGCCTGAAGGAGTGGATTCCGACGTGACAGTTGATTTCAGCCCGTTGTTCAGCTCCGCGCTGCCGACCGACCTGCGCTTTGCCGGTGGAATGGTTGGACCGACGGGTGTGGAATTCGTCGACGTGGATGGTGACGGTCGCGATGACATGGTACTAACTGATACCTGGAACAACAGTCTCACTTGGGGCAAGGCGCCGATTCGGTGGGGAGTTTGCATGAATAGCGGTGCCATAGGTGCTCCGCTGATGTTTCGTTGCATCCCTGGAGCCGCGTTCAGTCCGGCCTTCGTGGAATTGCAAAGTGACCGCAAGATGCATATGGTCTCCCCGTTCGACAGCCAAGGCAACGGCTCGGATTGCTTCTTCTCAAAGGAGACGTCGGCAATCGCTTGCAAACCAATCAAGTTGACTTCGGATGTTCCTCTTCCTTTGGCGCTCAACCCCTACAACGTATATAACTTCTTTCGTCCTGAAGGACTGCGGCTTGGTCGGCGTAGTATGACCGATCTTTATTCGGTCTGGAATGCCGAAGTCCCTGCCGCAGACCCAAATAACCCTTACAACACTAAGTACTATCTCAACCAGTCGAACAATACCGTTGAAAGGAAGCCTATTGATGTAGTCCAGGGCGTTACGGTGTGTGTCAATCGTCCGGATGGTTTGAAATGCCAAGAATTGGCACGGGTGCGTAGTAGCGGCAAACTGCTGACTGAATTGGTGCCGTCCATTGTTGATGACCTCAACGGCGATGGCCTGATGGACTTCGTCTATCAAATAAAGGCTCCTAAACAGCTGTACGCTGCGAATACCGGACCGGGAACGATGTATGTATGTTTGAGTAAAGAGACCGGGGTTGATTGCAAAGCCTCTTCAAAGCAGTTCTCGCTAAATGCTGATAAAACCGATCCATTGGATACTGCTCGCTCTGGTGATTATCTAGGCGACGGCGTTGTTCAAGTGATATTCAACAAGGTGCCCAGTTCGCCGAATGCGACGGGGGCTAAGTCCGAGTTGTGTCGTTATTCCTCCGGCGGATTCGTATGCCAAGAAATGCCATATCTGGCGAGCCAGTCCGACCCGAGTAAGCAAGGTGTGCTCGGCGAAGGCCCAATGGATGAGAGTGGCGTACCAAAGTTGACGGCGATGGAATTGAACTTGACGTCCACGTCTGTACGGCCGGTGTTCACTCCCATTAGCCTGACTGCATTAGCCGATCAAGATAAGTTGACGCGCGTCACGAATGGCGTAGGTCACGTGAGTGGAGCCAGCTTCGCTCGCGGAGACGATAGTAATGTCTATAAACGCTATTCGTTGGGTGGGGCGTTGCCAATGCCCGTCTATCCCAAGGTTGTTTCAGCACCTGGCGTTATGGCGAAGGAAGTGCGCCTCGCTAATGGCAAAGGTGGGTGGCTCCGCTCCGCTTATTTCTATGAAGGCGCAACCGTCGATGTCGCTGGTCGAGACCCTTTCAATTTTGCAAGCTTCCGAGTCACCGACGTTCAAAATCAGGTGAGTACAACTTCTCTGTTGGCTCTCGACTTCCCGTTCGCAGGTGAAGTAAGAGAGCGTCAGACGGTTTTCAATAGCAGCGTGTTGTTGAACAAGATCCATGTTGACTTCAATCAAAAGCCATTAGTTTTCAGTAGCGGGGCCCGGACGGCCTTCCCGTTTGCAGAAACGACATTAAATATACGCAATGATCTTGACGGGACCGCAATCAGTCAAAGCACATCTGTGGACGGCTTTGATAATTGGGGCAACAGAACGACCCGCAACGAAAATGTTAGCGGAGCTGGCGCAACATTCACATCGTCCTCGGTCATCAGCTTTGACAACGATGAGGCGAACTGGTTGCTCGGCCTGGCGAAAACCGTTGTAGTCACCAAGGGTGCAACTGGCGTGCCGAATGTCACTCAAACGATGGCATACGAATACGACAGTAAAGGGCGACTTAAGACAGAAACCACAGAACCAAATATTCCTTCGTTGACGGTGGAAGTCATACACAGTCGCGAAAATAACAGCTTCGGGCTCGTCAATACGAGTACGCAGAAGTGGATCGACCCGAACACCGGTGCGGCGCAGCAACGTAAAATCAAAGACGTTGAATTTGATGTCAAAGGTCGTTTCCTTTTCAAGTCTCGGAATGCGCTTGGCCATGAGGAGGTGCGCAATTATTTCGCGGGAACGGGTTCTCTGAGCGACGTGACGGACGCTAATCAGTTGAAAAGTACATGGACGGTCGACGGTTTTGGTCGCGTGAAAACAGCCACCGGACCTGACGGAAATGAGATTCGTAGCTATGTAAAGCAATGCATGGGCACCTGCCCACTCGCTGCTGCGACTGTGATCGTCACCGATACCTTCAACGGCACGAACCGTATCGCGATGCCGACGATGTACTTTAGTGATGTGGCGGGCCACGTCCTGCGCAAGCTGTCGTACGGTTTTGATGGACGGGAGATCAATACGGACTTGCGTTACGACGATCAAGGCCGTGAATGGCAGGTCGACCTTCCACGCTTTGTTGGCGAAAGCGCTCACCTTTCGTATGCAAAACGTTACGATGAGCTTGGGCGGTTGAAGGAAATTGAAGGAAGGGATGACGCAGGAGTACCGATATTCACTAGGTATTCATACCGCGGACTAGTTATTGACAATGAAAATGCCAAGGCGAAGGTCGAATCGCAGATCCGAGATGTGCTTGGGCGCCTAGTCCAGGTGAAAGATCGTGAAGGTGGACTCACCGAAATGCGGTATGACGCATTGGGTAACCTGCTCTCGACAAGTGATCCAAATCGAAACGTCGTGTCGATCGAATACGATTTGCTCGGTCACAGAATCGCTCTGAACGACCCTGACCTGGGGCGAACTAAATATGAAGTTGACCCGGTTGGGCGGACTTGGAAGCAGACATCTGCAAAACAAGCGCTGATTAATCAAACCGCTCCAGTGAAGGAGTTTGCACGTTTCGAGTTTGACTTACTGGATCGAATGACTGGTCGTTACGAACCAGATTTGGAAAGCCATTGGCAGTATGACGTCGCGGCGTTCGGCAAAGGGAGGCTTGCGGAAGCTTACACCATCGCTGGTGGGTTGAAGGACTATCAGCGCATTCAAAGCTACGACAATAAAGGCCGCCTTACGACCGTCAAGCAATTTATCGATAACGGTCGCTACACTTATACGTCTGAGTACGATGGTTGGGGACGCATTGCTAAGCAAAGTTACTTGCAAAATGATGACAATGCCACTCTGCGCGCTTTTGACCTGCGTTACAACGATAAAGGGTATTTGAACCGAATTGAAAAATCAGGGCGCGCTCTTTGGGTTGCGACCGCTCAGGATGCACTTGGTCAAATCGCGGTCGCTAGTCTAGGAAATAACCTAGTTGAAACAACGCAATATAAGGCCGCGACGTACCGTTTGGATAGTCATGACGTTCGCCTGAACGGCATATTAAAGGTCAACGAGAACTATCAGTATGACGTGGTAGGGAATGTGTCGCGACGCGAGCAGTATTGGGCTTCGCAGCAGTTTAGCGAGTCATTTGGTTATGACAACTTAAACCGCTTAACATCAAGTCAAATTGGTTCCGAATCAAAGATTTTTGCGTACGATCAGGCCGGGAACGTACGAAGCAAGACGGGAGTAGGAAATGGCGATTATGTCTACCCAACCCAAGGTGAGGGCGCAATTCGTCCACACGCAGTGCAATCTATTCCAGGTATTGGGAGTTTCGTCTATGACGACAACGGGAATTTGACGTCGGGCGGCGGCCGTATGATGGAGTGGACAAGCTTTGATATGCCCATGCTCGTTAAGAAGGGCACCATCTGGAGCAGTTTCGTATATGGTCCGGAGCATCAACGGACTATTCAGCGCCGAAGCGATGGTTCGCGGATTGTGTATGCTGGTGGTCAGGAATTGGAGCGCACGGACACTACTACGACTGTTCGAACTTATTGGCCTAACAACATAGGAGTGGAAATCGTTCGTCCAAATGGTTCGGTGGAAGAAAATTGGTTCCACATGGATCGTATGGGCAGCATTATTGCGATTTCGGACAAGGATGGGGTCATCAAAGAGTCTCTCTCATATGATCCGTGGGGGAAACGCCGCACACTTGACGGAAGTTCGACACCAGATTCTTTGGACGGTGTGATTGACCATAAGGGTTATACCGGCCACGAGATGCTCGACCAACTAGACCTGGTGCATATGAACGGGAGGTTGTTCGATCCATTGTTGGGGCGCTTCGTCAGCGCGGACCCACATGTAACTAATCCATTTGACGGTCAAAGTTATGGCCGTTATACCTACGTGTTTAATAATCCTCTGGGCTACACGGATCCAACGGGATTCGATGGCTTTAGTGTAACTGTTCCGGGGCAGGCTGATTTCAATACTGCGCCGAATATGGCCTCTGGCGGTGGGATGGGAGGCGCGTTCGCGTTTCGTGAGGCAATGGCGCCTGTTCGCAGCTATTGGAATATCTCTTTGAGACCAGGCCTGCTTCGTACCGCAAGTTCTTTGATGCACTTGGCTGCAGACAACATTCCAGTTTATTCGAATGTTATGGCTGCGAAAGAGTCTGCCGAGAATGGCCAGTTGGGAATGGTTATGCTTTACGGTGGCTTGGCAGTCGTAGATGGGCTAACAGTTGGCGAAAGCACAGTCGTGGAGGGGGTGTTGAAAGGCGGGGCAAAGGAACTCGCGGTTGCAGGGAGTAAAAACGCGTTTGAAGTTGCTGTGCCAAAGGTTGTCGTCGCGGCAAAGAAAGCCGAGCAGGTGGCTGAACCAGCGATGCCGTCTGTTACAAGGTTTGTCTCCGGCGTAAAAGTGGTTGACAAGAAGACAGGGGCGGTATTTCAAGGAACCGTCGATCTGGGTCCCACCCTTCAGCGTATTAAAGACGGGGTAAGGCATCCGCATCCAAACGATGGAAGTGTATTTAGAAACAAGCCCAATCCCGGTAAGACGACGTCGGAACTTCCAGTGCATCCGGAAGGCTACTATAATGAATACGTTGTGCCGACGCCGGGCATCTCCGGACCAGGACCACAAAGGATCGTTACTGGGCAGGGTGGCGAAAAATACTACACGCCGGACCACTACTTGACTTTTATCCCGCTAAATAAATAGGTTGAATATGAGCTCGCCATTTGAATTTGTCACACTAGGCTCATTAGATCATGAGGCATTTGTGGCTAGAATTGACCCTGAGATCGGGGGGGCAGAGGAGTTGTTGCGAGCGCTGTATTACATGTTATGGTTTCCAGGGTATTTTGGATTTAACTGGAACGCATTGGAAGATTGCCTAAGCGATCTGAGCTGGATACCACAGCAGCGCATTCACTTGGTCCATAGTTCATTGCCGCGATTGCCAGCACAAGATTTAATGTCATACCTGGAAGTTCTCAGAGACGTAGCTGTTGGTTTCGCTGCATCAGGTGAAAAACAATTCAAAGTTATCTTTCCCGCTGAGACTAAAGCCGATATTGAATCAATCCTGCTCGGCTAATGGACTGAATATTAAATGAAACTAAAAAGCTATGTGATAATCGTGTGAATTGGCTAGGCGTAGTCCAGCATAGTCAGGACGAGGCGATGTTGGCTCTCTCGCCTGAGTTTGTATGAATTGGCCGAGAGTGCAAATTTTCGTATTTGGGGCATGGTAGCAGGGTAGTGCAATGGCGTCGCCAAAGGACCCGGACGTGCGACCGTAATCCTGTTGCTGTTGCGTTTGAGGAAGTAGGGATATTTTCTTTGTAAGAGTTCTATGAAATAATAGAGCTTCCTTCATTGGTTGCAAAAACTGCAACATAATCCGGTTTCCAAAGCGAATCGGGCTAGGTGTAATCTCCCGATGGCTTCCTTTCAATTGCTCTTAAACAAAGCTGTGTTCGCTTACCGCCGAACGTCAGTTTCCTATCGGTTGCCGTCTGCTTTGACAGCTGTCGCCGCCGCACTGCTCGCGGCTGCTTTCGCCTACTACTCGGCAAATCAGAACGCTCTCTTGGATGCCAAGCAAGAAGCTAACGCGCTTTCGAAATGGGGCCAATCGGTTGCCCCTACTCAGGCGAACGTCACTCGAGCAAGTGTGGAACTAAAGGCATTTCGTAGTTCCCATTTGTTGTCACTCCTCGAGCAGAGCGCTTCTTCCGCCGCAATCAATTTAGACGAAATATCGTTTGCGGTAGATGACGCGCCCAATCAGCCTTACGTCCGTTATCGAGCGACGTTCACGGTCTTGTCTCGTTATCCCACAATCCGCAAATTCATTTCGGAGATTCTGGCGGGTTCCGAGGGCGTGGTTCTTGATACAGTGGCTTGCCGGCGCGAGGATGTGAATGCTGCAGACGTTCGCTGCGACATTTCGGCTTATGTGGCCTATCAGGAGAAGGTTGGTGGATAGTTCGCAGCGTCGCCGTTGGGCCGTGCTGTTGACGGCTTTGGTACTCACATTGGCGGCGATCTACTTTGGCCCGGCACCGGCAGAAGTGGTTGAAGTCAGCGCCAGGCGCACCTCCGCCGCGACTGCGGCTCCTGCCGCACACGCACAGCCTGCGGAGTTCGCACCTGTGTTCGAACAAGAGGCGTCGGCGGATCCATTTGAGAAGCGCGGCTGGGCCGAACCGCCGCCGCCAGAGCCGGCGCCAGTGGTCGCACCCGCGCCGGTCGAACGAACAGTGGCGCCAGTGGTGGTGGAGCCGGTCGGTCCTCCACCTTTACCTTACCGCTATGTTGGCAGTTACAGCGACGATGGCGGCTCCGTTATTTATCTCGCACGCGGCGAAGTGGCGGTGGTGGCGCGCGTTGGTGAAACGCTGGACGGCACGTACAAAGTCGGCGCGCTTCAGGCGCGCGGCATCGAATTCGAACATCTTTCAACAGGTACGAAGCAAACGCTTCCGATACCGGAAGCGGAGTAACCCAGTATGCATATCTTCAATTGGTTGTGGCGCGCAAAGGCATACGTTGCGTTCGCCGCACTCGCAAGCGTGGCTGGCTGCGCCGCGCAGAAGCATCATTTCGCCGGCATTCGCGCGATGGACAAAGGCGAATACCCGAAAGCTGTTAGTGAATTGCAGCAGGCGGCTGAACTGCGTCCGGTGGACGTTGAGTACCAGCGCGATTGGCTGGTAAACCGTGAAGCGGCAACCAACAAGCTGTTGGCCCGAGCAGACAGCGCTCGCGCGAAAGGTGGCTTGGCCGAAGCCGGTGAAGCCTACCGCACAATTCTGAAGTACGAGCCATCCAACGCCCGCGCGCTGGCGGGGCTGGGGGCAATCGCGGAAGGCATTCGTGCAGGCGAAGATGTGGAGCAGGCAAAATCCGCGATGAAGCGTGGCGACAACAGCGAGGCGCTGCGTTACGCCTCGCGGGCCCTGGATCGCGTTCCAGGCAACGCCGAGGCGCGCAAACTTAAGCAGCAGATTGAGCGTGGCCTGTCGCGCGAGTTGCCGGATGTGCCTTCGCTAGGCAAAGTGTACAAGAAGCCTGTAAATCTCGATTTCCGCGATGCTTCCGTGAAGATGGTATTCGATGCGTTATCGCGCACCACGGGAATCAATTTTGTCTTTGACCGCGACGTCAACCTGAACCAGCGCACCACTGTCCTCCTGAAGCAGACCAAGCTGGAAGACGCTATCGATGTGCTGCTCACCACCAACCAGCTGGAAAAGAAGGTCCTGAACGACACCAGCGTTCTGATTTACCAGAACACACCGGCCAAGCTGAAGGAATATCAGGAACTGCTGGTCAAGGCCTTCTACCTGTCCAACGTGGATGCCAAGACGGCCGCCAACCTGCTGAAGTCCGTGCTCAAGCTGAAAGACGTCTACATCGATGAGAAATACCACATGCTGGTGCTGCGCGAGAACGCTGAGACCATCGCACTGGCCGAGAAGCTGATCGCCCTGCAGGACCTGGAAGAGCCGGAAGTGATGCTCGAAGTCGAGGTGCTTGAGGTGAACCGCAATCGCCTGCTCAACCTGGGTGTGCAGTTGACCAACCAGTTCACCGTTTCGCCATTGGGCTCCGGTTCATCCGGCGGCGGCCAAACCATGCCGCTGACGGAAATGCTTAAGCTGAATAAAGACAAGCTTGGCATTACCATGCCAAGCGCCACGATCAACTTGCAGAAGACGGATGGTGATGCCAACCTGCTGGCCAATCCGCGCCTGCGTGTACGTGACCGCGACAAGGCGAAAATCCTGATCGGGGACAAGGTGCCGGTTGTGACCACCACTACGACGCCAAATGGCTTCCTGAGTGAGAACGTGCAATACCTGGATGTTGGCCTGAAGCTGGAAGTGGAGCCGGAGATTCATCTGCGCGACGAAATCGGCTTGAAACTGAGCCTGGAAGTCAGTTCGCTGGTCGGTTCCGTCAAGTCGGCGACCGGCTCTCAGGCGTACCAGATTGGTACCCGTACGATCAGCAGCTCCTTGCGCCTCCGTGACGGTGAGACCCAGGTGCTGGCTGGCTTGATCAGTGATGCTGACCGCTCGGACGCCAACCGTATCCCATTGCTGGGTGATCTGCCTGTGCTGGGCCGCCTGTTCTCGAGCCAGAAGGATGATCGCCAGAAGACGGAAATCGTCATGTCGATCACGCCCCACCTGATCCGCAATATCCAGCGCAAAAACCCGGCGGCAGAGACCTTCTGGTCCGGAACGGAAACGAGCTTGCGCACCCGTCCTGTCTATCTCGGTGCATTTACTGCGGACGCTGCCGCGCCATCGCCGGCTAACGGGCCAGCCATGCCGGTCGCTGCGCAATTGGCGACCGCTCCGGATACCAGTGGCCTGGCACTAAGCTGGAAGGGGCCGAAGACGGTCAACGCTGGCGATGTGGTCACCCTGGAACTGGGGCTCGATACGCGCCACCAACTGCGGGCAACTCCACTGCAGGTGGCCTATAACTCGGCCGCTTTTGAAGTCGTGGCGGTGGAGGCTGGCGACTACTATGCGCGCGGTGCACAAGCCCAGTTCAGCCAGATGGTCGACAAGGCGAGCGGCCGTATCTCGGTGGGCATGGGGAGCAGCGACGGCAAGAGCGCCACCGGCGCCGGCTCGCTGGTCAAGCTGAAGCTGCGCGCACTGTCCGGCGTGAGCGAGGGTGAGGTGTCGCTGATTGGCATGACGGCGGTTGGGAGCCAGCAGGCGATTCCGGCACCAGTGCTGCCGGTAACGTTGCAAATGGCGATCGAGTAAAGCTGATGTTCTCGCGCTTCCGTCAAACCGGCTTCAGCCTGGTTGAATTGCTGGTTTCAGTGGCGATCATTGGCGTGCTGGCCTCCGTCGCCATGCCGGTTGTCGAGCTGACCCAGAAGCGGCAGAAGGAAGCCGAATTGCGCACGGCATTGCGCGACATCCGGCGCGCCATCGACGAATACAAGGATGCCGCCAACAAGAAACGCATCAAGGTGGAATCGGATGCCAGCGGCTACCCGCCGACGCTTGCCGACCTGGTCAACGGCACTCCTGACCTGGCGAGCAAAAACGGCGCCGTGATTTATTTCTTGCGCCGCGTCCCTCGGGATCCCTTCAACAGTGATCCGTCTGTCTCGGCTAGCGATAGTTGGGGCAAGCGCAGCTTTGCTTCATCGGCAAACAAGCCAATGCCTGGTGCCGACGTGTACGACGTGTACACCAAGTCCGAAGGCGTTGGCCTGAACGGCATCGCCTACAAGGAGTGGTGAATGCGAACACGCGGTTTTACCATGATCGAACTGATGGTGGCCCTGGCTATCCTCGCCATGATCCTGACCATTGCGGCGCCCAAGTATTTCGGTAACCTCGATGCCGCCAAGGAGAACACCTTGCGCGAGGACTTGTACGTGATGCGCGATGCGATCGACAAGCATTTTGCAGACTTGGGGCGATACCCGGATTCATTGAACGACCTGGTGGCCAAGCGTTACCTGCGTGCTGTTCCGGTCGATCCAATCACGCAAAAGTCGAGTACCTGGGTGGTCAAGCCTCCGGCGGATACGACGCTTGGCGCCGTTTATGACGTCCAGAGTGGCGCGCCGAACAAGGCGCGTGACGGAACAGCGTTCAAGGACTGGTAATGCGGCGCCGCACAGATTCAGGATTTACCTATGTGATTGTGATGTTCGCGGTCGCCGTCGCAGCAATCGTTGCGACGCGGGCGATGGAGGGCAACGCGGCTTCCCAACGCGTGGTCAGGGAGTCGGAACTGCTGCATATCGGCGCTATTTATCGCGATGCGATCCAGTCGTATCACGATAATTCGCCTGGCACGGTACCAACTTATCCGGAAAGCCTGGAGGATCTGCTGGAGGACAAGCGGATGAGCACATTGCGCCGCCACTTGCGCAAGTTGCTGCGCGATCCGGTCACGGGTGAGATGAAATGGGGTGAAGTCAGGGTAGACGGCCGCATCGTGGGCGTTTATTCGTTGTCGAACAGGCAGCCGCAGAAGCAGGGCGGTTTCAGCGGCGAGAACGCGGGATTCGCCGATGCCCGTAGCTACCAGGACTGGAAATTCGTCCATGCGCCGCATGCGGCGGGAAGCGTGGACCGTTGAATGAGACAACAAGGCTTTACCTTGCTGGAATTGCTGGTGGTGATCGTGATCATCGGCCTGCTGGCAGCGTTCGTCGCGCCACGCTATTTTTCCCAGATCGGCAAGTCGCAGCAGCAGATTGCACGCGCCCAGATCGACTCCCTGGACAAGGCGCTCGTCCAGTATCGCATCGACACCGGCCATTACCCGACGCAGGAGCAGGGCCTGGCGGCTTTGGACGCACGGCCTGCTGGCGAGTCGCAATGGCGTGGCCCCTATCTGAAGAAGAACGTGCCGCTGGACCCGTGGGGAACCGCCTTCGTATACAAGATTCCATCCGCTGTGGCCGAGCGGGATTACGACCTGGTCTCCTACGGCAAGGATGGCCAGCCCAATGGCACCGGTGAAAACGCCGACATCAGCACCGTCAACTGAAGCAGGTTCGCATGCAATTCAAAGTCAAACTGCTAACCCAGGCGATGAGCGTCGAAGAGCAAATCATCGAGGCCGCCGACCTGCAGGAAGTGCGCCGTATGGTGAGTGCCGGCGGAGGCAAGCTTTTGTCGGCCACATCTCAGCGGCAAGGACTGCGCGGCTCCAAAGGCCGCAAATCGTTCAACCTCACCATTTTCAACCAACAGTTGCTGTCGCTACTTGATGCGGGGCAGCCGGTGGTGGATGCGCTGGAGATCCTCGGCCATAACGATGTGCGCGATGGCAACCGGCACATTTACGAAACGCTGCTAGAAGGATTGCGTAACGGCAGGCAGCTATCGGACAGCATGATGGCGCTGCCCTCAGTCTTTCCACCGTTGTACGTGGCCATGGTGCGTTCCAGTGAAACTACCGGCACGATCCGCACCTCGCTGCGCCGCTTCATGCAATACCAGAAACAGGTCGATGAAATCCGCGGCAAGCTGGTGGCGGCAGCAATCTATCCTGCTGTCCTGATGTCGGTCGGTTTCGTCGTCGTCGCATTCCTGATGCTGTATGTGGTGCCGCGCTTCAGCGCGGTGTTTGAAGACGCGGGCCCCGGCAGGCAGGTTTCCGGTGGCTTCGTCCAGATGTGGGGTGGTTTCGTTCGCAATAACCCTGTGCTGGCGTGGTCGGGCGCCGCGCTGGTCGGCATAGCGGTGCTGTCATTATTCAAGAGCCGCCCGATGCGTGCGCGGGCAATGCAACAAGTGGTCGCGGTTCCTGCCATTGGCCGCCGGGTACGGGTGTTCCAGCTTGGGCGCCTGTACCGCACGCTAAGCATGCTGCTTCGCAGCGGTATCAGCATGCTGAATGCCATGCGGATGACCGCCGACGCGTTGCCGGCCAATATGGGCCAACCAATGGCGTCTGCCATGGAATCGGTCAGCCAGGGGCATGCAATTTCGCGCGCGATGGCGGCTGCCGGCCTTGGCACAGAAGTGGCGAACCGATTGCTGGTGGCAGGCGAAGCGTCAGGCAACCTGGACGAGATGATGGAGCGCATCGCCGATTTCTATGACCAGGAAACGTCGAGCTGGATCGATACTGCCGGCAAGTTGATTGAACCAGCATTGATGATCGGCATCGGCCTGGTAATCGGCGCGGTGGTGCTGATGCTGTACATGCCAATCTTCGACCTGACCAACGTAATCTAGGGAACTGACTTGTTTACTTTGCTCCAACTGCAGAAGGCAGTGATAGACGCCAAATCTCATGGTGATTGGCTGACGGCGCTGTGTCTGGAAAATGATGGACAGCGTGCCGCTGCGGTGGCGCATGCGGCGAATCTGTGCGGCTACAGCGCGCTGGACACCGAACTGGCACAACTGGCGCCTGCCTTCGACCTGGCGGCATATTCCGAGATGCTTGGACATAGGCTACTGTTGGCGCGCGACCCTGGCGGCGCATTGCAGATCGTGCTCGGCACGCCGCTCGATCCTGGCGTCAGCATCTGGCTGGCTTCGCGCAGCCTGCAGGCCGACAATATCGCGCTTGCCGATCCAGTAGCCTTGCGTGCTTACCTGGACTCCTTCGAATCGAGCTTCAGTGCGGTTGCCGATGCGGTGGCAGGGGAGGGCGAGCAAGGGCTGGAATTGGCGCCGGGTGAAGAGTTGACGCTCACGGCGATCCAGAGCGAATCCAGCCCGGCGATCAAGCTGGTGAATTCCACTGTGTTCGATGCGTTGCGTTACGAGGCAAGTGACATTCACCTCGAGTCGGTGCCGACCGGGATGGCCATCAAGTTCCGTATCGATGGCGTGCTGACCCGAATCGCGGAAGTGAACAGCGTTGCCCTTGCGGAGCAGACCATTGCTCGTACCAAGGTCCTCGCGGAGCTCGATATCGCCGAAAAGCGGATCCCGCAGGACGGACGTTTCCGCGTTACGGCCAAGGGCCGCGACATCGACATTCGCGTATCCATCATGCCGAGCATTCACGGCGAAGACGCGGTGCTGCGAATCCTCGACAAGAAAGCACTGATCGACTCGGTGCAGCGTCTGACTCTCAATTCCCTGGGCTTCGACGAGGAAACAATCCGTTCGCTGCGCCGCTTGGCCGCGGAACCTTACGGGATGATGCTGGTTACGGGCCCAACCGGCAGCGGCAAGACCACCACGCTGTACGCGGCGCTGACAGAAGTCAATCGCGGCGAGGATAAACTGATAACCATCGAAGACCCGGTGGAGTACCAACTGCCGGGCGTGCTGCAGATTCCGGTCAACGAGAAAAAGGGCCTGACGTTCGCTGTTGGCTTGCGATCCATTCTGCGGCATGACCCGGACAAGATCCTGGTCGGCGAAATCCGCGACCCCGAAACGGCGCAAATCGCCGTGCAGTCGGCGCTCACCGGCCACATGGTGTTCACCTCGGTTCACGCCAACAACACGTTCGATGTGATCGGCCGCTTCATGCACATGGGTGTTGACCCGTATAGCTTCGTGTCCTCCCTGAGCGGTGTGGTGGCACAACGCCTGTTGCGCCAGAATTGTCCGCATTGCAGCGAGCCTGTTGTGCCGAACGAGGAACTCCTGCGCGAATCCGGAATTAGCGATCCACAGAACTATCGGTTCCGCGCCGGCCGCGGCTGCCAGCAATGCCGCAACACGGGCTATCGCGGGCGCCGCGCCATCGCGGAAGTGCTCCGCCTGACCGATGAAATCCGCGAACTGATTATCGGCCGCGCCACCATACGCGCATTGAAAGCGCAGGCGCGCAGCGAAGGAACTCGCTTCTTGCGTGACGTTGCGCTGGACCTGGTGCGTGAAGGCCATACGACTCTAGAGGAGGCCAACCGTGTTACGTTTATTGCCTGAGCGCTTGTACACTGGTTTGCTGGGCGACGGCGCCTGGCTCGCCCAAGGCACAAAGGGCCATCCTTTGCCGATGCCATCGTTCCCGTCTCATGCCACGCCTGTAGAGATGCTGGGTGCAATGCTGCAGGCGGATATCCCAAAGCGCAGGGCACGAAAGCTTTCAGTCATGCTGCCAGGCCATGCTGCGCGGTGCGTGAGCCTGCCGTGGAGTCCGCACTTGCGTAGTGGAGAAGAGAAGAAGGCATACGCCCTGGCCCATTTCGAGCAAGCAGGCTTGGGAGTTGCCGACAGCCACGCTATCCTCGCGGATTTTCGCCATTACGGCGCAAAGGGATTCGCCTACGCTGTGCCGCACGATTTGCTCGAGCAATTGCACGGCGTGGCAGCAAGCCATTCCGTGGAGTTGACGACCGTGATTCCGACTTGCGGGGTTGCGCACATGGCAGCAAGGCCCGCGCGTGGTACGGGACTGGAGCTTCTTCTGGTCATTGAAAATTCAGCTGTGAGTGCATTGGTAATGGATCGCGTTGGCTTGCAACGCTACGACTCGGAACCCACAATCGGGGGCGAGGTGGCAGGACTGCGCAGGCTCATGACTCGCCTTGTTGCAAGCGCTAGCGAGTACAAGGGGATCACCATGTGTTCAGTTACCGAAGACGAAGCGGCAGTTGATATCGCACGCTCATTCACGGCGGATGCTGTCGTGCGTCGTGTGACGCCACAGGATTGGCGGAGGTACCTATGATTGATTATGCCGCCCTGCTACGGCCGCGCGCCAGGTTACGCCCTATTGGCTACGCGGCAGCACTCGCAATTATGTGTGGTGCGGCACTCATTGCGCATTCTGCCTATCTGGCGCAGCAAGAAGCGAAGGCGCTAGCCCAAGGCAATGAGCAACTGCGCAAACGGCAGGTTGCCGCAAATGTTCAACCAAGCCCCCAAGAGATTGAACTGCAGCGGCAGTGGGGAACATTGAAGCAAGAACGCACGTTTCCATGGGCCAGGGTGTTCCGCTCGGTGGAGCACGTTGCCGACCCTGACATCGAACTGCTTGAATTTCACCCTGACCGGCGGCAAGGAACGGTGGTGCTTAAAGGGGAGGGACGTAATGCGGAAAGCGTGATGCGGTACCTGGAACGATTGCAGGACAACCCGGCCTTCTCAAGGGTATATCTAGCCCACACCGCCGCCGTCGAGCGAGGAAGGCTAACGACGCGCGCGTTCGAGGTGCGACTGAAATTATCAGTAGGGCAACAGGTGTCGAGCGAATTGAAATAGATGTTGTTCCGTGGCTACATCTGGCTACCAAATTGCATTAATTTTAGAAATATTTGTTGTTGAACTTCCAAGGGTGTGGGAAGATGCTATTCGCAAAAAAATGTTGTAAATATATTAAAACCCCGTAAATTTAATGGAAGCGTTGAAAATGCGGATTTGGGTACCGGCATTCGTACTGACGAGCCTTTTTACAAGTATCGCCCACGCACAATCGGCCACCGGCCCAGTTAACTTAACTAAGCTTAGAACCGGCTGGGCGGCGGATCAATTTGCGCTCGAAACAGGCCAGGCTGTTTTGAACCCCGCTAATTGTCCTGTACCGAACGGATATCACTCGGCAAGCACCGATCCAGGTTACAAGACCTATTACTCAACAGCGCTAACAGCCTTCTCCTTGGGAAAGAACGTCACAATCGTAGTCAGTAATACAGAATGCAGTGTCGGTGGCCCTAGAATTATCGGTCTGTGGATGGAGAAGTAAGCCCCAAAGCATGACGCTGCAGCCGTAGCCTTGTATGCATTTGTAAAGGTGCGCCAAGTGCCGTTCTGGTTTTACGTCATCTATTCAGTCGCTGTTCGTATGAGGCTGCAAGTATCCAGCCTGAGTAAAAACCTTGCTAGCTGAGGCGACTCCTCAATTTTTCGAGATCAATTATGCGTTTTTGGAAAGCTATCTTAATCTTTTTGGTCCTAACTATCGGCAACGCTCAAGCACAAACAAGCTCTGGACCGGTGCAGGCGGCCAGAATTCGTACGGGGTGGAATGCCGATCTTTTTACCGTGGACACGGGCGGTGCACACATTAATCCGGCAAATTGCCCAGTTGCCGATGGATATTATGCATCCAGTGCTGATCCAGGGTATAAGACCTTTTACGCAGCAGCGCTAATGGCGTTCTCGACGGGAAAAACCATGACGATCTACGTTAGTAATACGCAATGCACTGAATTGCGTCCTCGTATTATTGGACTCTTTGTCGACAAATAGGTATTCCCTTTATCAAGCAAGAAAATAGATGAGCAGCAATAAAGTTATCGTATCCGCTTTCGCAGCATTGGTGGTTTTTGGTGCAGTCATGCCTGCGAAAAGTCAGTCCACTTATTTTTCAGAAACCAATAAGACTGTTGCTAAAATTGGTGCTGAAGGTAACCGCTTTTACGCATCCTTTGCTGAGTCGGTTAGCCAGAATTGTCTTTACGGAATTCTGTATATTTCGACGGATAAGAAGGGTCTTTACGTTCAACTGCTTGCCGCTAAGCTTGCGAATAAACATTTAAGTCGGGTCGACTATAGTCAACCCGGCGGAAGTGGGACTGTTTGCAATGTCGAGTTGGTAGAAATTGCTGAGTAAAGGGAAACTTGATTTATGCGCCGTAAAAAATCGTTAGCGGCACCCTCAGTTCTGGCTTTTATGCATTCCGACTTAAATATGTTCCTATTTCCGGAGAAAAACCGTATGTACCGCTGTGTCCAGGTGTTGATTGCCTTTTTCGCATCCACCTTTTGGTCCGGGGCCACGCTGGCAGAGCCAACTACCGGCCCAGTTAAGATTTTGGAGGTCCGCCCTTATAACGTCCCTGGCGCATCGGCTTCCGCATACGTTCGAATTGATCAAGTCGCATTGTGCAATACCGACACCTATAGGATCGACCTAACTTGGAACGGATCAAAAGAGGTACTTGCTACGGCCTTGTCAGCTTTAGTTGCAGATAAACCGGTCAAGGTAGAGGTCGCCAATAGTGGATGCACAGGCTGGGCCACGCCAATCCAGTCGTTGTACATCTTAAAGCAGTGATGTTGCGTATTCGAAGGCGCGCTCGTATCTTTCCTCACTAGAGACAATTAAATGAAATTAATTAGAAAAGCAGCGGCAGTTACGATACTGGCCGCAGTACTTCCATCAATTGCAGGTGCCGTTGGAACTGTCCAGGGGACGATTCGCGCCATACATGCCGGCAATGACAATTGGTATGGCGTTCGATTCATGCTGAACATAACAAGCGATCAAACAAATGGCGAGTGCAATCCTGCTTTTATTTATACTGAGCCGGAACCCGACTCTGGGCATAAGAACAAAGTCGCAGTGTTTACTGCCGCGTACCTGGCGGGCAAACCAGTAAGTTTTTCCGTCGCAGCGGGGCGAGGTGGTTTTTGCAAACTACTTGAGGGCAACACCCAGTAGTGTAACGACCTCGCCGCCATCTTCGTCCCATTCATTGCGCTTCGGCTGATCACTGCTGGCGGCAAGCGCTCACAAATTATTTACCATTTTGCCGTTCCGGCTTAGGCATCGCTTGGCGATCCCTAGAAGATCGTCTCAATCCCATGATGAACAGTTTCGCCCCAATAAACGCCACAATTTCAAGCCAAAGCAAGCGAGTAATCCCACTCAAAGCGAACAAGTCGGTGTTTGCCATGCTGATCAATTTACTGGCACTTTGCATCGCTTTACTATCGACCGGCGCGGCGCAAGCTCAGGCGGTCTGGTCGAATATGGCAGCGGTTGGGGGCGGGACATTGACTCCGCCTGCAACCACTCTCAGCGGCGGTATCAGCGGGAGCGTCAAGGTTGGCCATGGTGGCGATACGATCACGGCGGTTTACTTATACGAAGTCGGGAACTCGAATGTCCTGGCCACACAACTGTATAGTACTGCGGGGATGTCTGAGTTCCCTTCCGATACCCAGCGCGGGTTTTGGTTAACGGCACAATTGCCGGCAGGTGTGCATCAGCTGTATGTCACTTCATATCCGATGAATGGGGAGCCCGCCGATTCGGCAATTTTTACTGTTACCGTGACAGGAGCAGCGACAAATCCTCCCGCAACGAATTCAAACGCAGTAACTGCGGCACTGAACGCGATTTTCAGCTTGCTGTTGGATGACGATGTAAGCACCCCAACTACTCCACCTAATGGGGGAACGGGCGGCACAGGCGGGACTGGTGGCACAGGTGATACTGAATGGACTGCTGCCACTCCAAGTATCGTTTCATTCGATCCTGCTAACCCGGTACCAATAGCGATCACTCCTCCGCACCTTACTAATGCCAATGCCGGTACTCTTCCTGGCTCGCTCAGTGTTTCTGCCAGTGGCCAGGCAACTTATTCGATGCCGATTGCGGTACCCCCCGGCACTGCCGGCATGGCGCCGCAGTTGTCGCTGAACTATACAAGCGAGGGAAGTAACGGAGTGTTGGGTCTGGGCTGGTCATTCGGGGGACTGTCGACAATTCACCGTTGCGGAAAGACGATCGCACAAGACCAAATGAACGGCCGGGTCTCATTTGAGAAATCCGATCGGCTGTGCCTCGATGGCCAACGGCTCGTACTGGTCAACCTGCACGGCAGCGACGATAACTACTGGGCAAGCAATGCGGAATACCGCACTGAACTCGAAAGCTTCAGCCGAATTCGTACCATTATGTCCGGCGGCAAACGTAGCTTTGAGGTCTGGGGCAAAGATGGCCGCATCATGGTCTATGGTTCCGCCAGCGGCTATGCATTACCGGTCGTTGGCCCTGTCAACAGCGGCGCGTTCGCGGTACCGATTGGGAGCAAGCCAGAGGCACGCTTGTGGGCGCTGGATCAGGTCAGGGATCGCGTCGGCAACTATATCAATTATGGCTACGAGCAAGACATGAGCTCGGGCGAACATCGCCTAACTACGATTCGATACGGCGGTAGTGGTCTGAATCCACATGCGGCAGTACGCATCAACTACGATGGACGTAAGGATGCCTGGAAGCGCTTCGTTGATGAAACGCGAAACGACTTGCGTAGCCGCGTGTCTTCGATCGTTACTTATGTAGGCGAAAACCTGAGCGGAGACGTGACGGCAGGTACCGAGGCACGGAAGTACACGCTGGACTACGATTACAGCCCGACTTCAGGCCGCAGTATGCTGAAGTCCGTACAAGGATGCGCGAGGAATCCGCAGACGTCGGTCTGCGAGTCATTACCTGCCACCCGCTTTGATTGGGGTAAGCCAGACAGCTCATTGCAGCCAGGCTTTACTAAGATTGGCAATTGGCCCAATGCCCCCGTACTGACTACTAATAATCCATATGCGGAGAATCGCACCATCCTCTTGTCGGCATCCAATCATGCCGAGTATTTTTCCTTTGCGGATTTCAGCGGAGATGGTTTGTTAGATGCGCTCGAAAAACGCGTTTCCGGTCCGATGCCTTCGGATTATGGCACTGTCAGCCAATTCCAACGTGATCTGAATAATCCAATTGAGCCTGGCACTCTGCGGACGCAGTACAACTATTTCCACAACACTGGGAATGTCGGCTCAGGTTTTGTGCGGTACACCTACAATATTGTCGCCGAAGGCCGGAACCTGCCGTTTGTAGTCCTGGAAGTGGCAGACTTCAATGGGGATGGCGCTCCTGACTTGCTGGCGTCGACCCGTGATGGCAACGTAGATAAGGCACGCATTTGCCTCTCGCCCTTGGCACATGGGGGCGGACTGCCTCCGTCTGGTGGCATGATCTCCTTTACCTGCAACAACCAACCAGCTGTGGGGAGCAATCGGGATACTGATTTGCCTTATGCGGTTGACATCAAGGGCGACGGCCGTTCGGGCCATTATGGTCCGTACAACCCGGGAGCAGGTACTGCTCAGCTTTGTGTGGGCGATGCTTGTGTAACCGACCCAAAGCCGCCAGTACTTGTGTTGAACAAGATGCTCTGGGACGAGCAGATTCCGACGCGGCCATTGCGCGACTACGTTTCATTCTCGCAGATGATCGACTTTGCGGGGATCGGACGCCCGACTGAGGTTCGATGGTCGCAAGCGTACTTGTGGCGTTTCGTTGATACGGACGGTTCTGTATCGACTATCTATGATTGGATCAACGCGGTTCCGCAAATTACTATGACCGACTTCCGCATGCCGGGCAGTGCAGATCCGCTTGGCCGCATCGATTCGTTCTCGTATCCGGTGACAAAGGAGCCATGCACGGACTCCTTGAGTTGCAGACCCTACTATTTTGATGCTCCCGATGGCGGTTCGGTGACCGCGAACTTCAATGGTGACGGTTACAGCAATGTGGTCTTTGGCTTCGTCGGAATAGATAGCAGCGGATACAGGTTCAAAAAACCTGATTTCACACTTTGCTTGTCGACTGGCCGAGCACTGGACTGCAGTGTCCGCGCCAAATACAGCGGAGATAATTATGTCTCACCCGTGGTCGTAGGTGACTTCGTCGGTGATGGTATGCCTGGAATTCTCGCGAACAAAGGCACGTTCAGTGCCAATGGCGACTTGCTTAAGTCAGGCAATCTGCAAATGTGTCGCCTGCAGGGTGACGACAATGGTGGCGCGTCCGACAGCAATATGGTGTGCGAACCGTGGGGCGGATTCACATACCCAGCCACTACCTCCGCTGCATTGCATGACCAGATTTTGTTCCTCGACTTGATGGGAACTGGCCGGCCACAACTTGTGCAGTACAAAGCGGGCAAGTTCGTCAACGGCGTATGGCAAGAGAACGGAGCATGGGAAGTGTATGCGCCGGTTGATCGCGCCAAACCAACCGAAGCACTTGATCGCCTGGTGCGTGTAACAAACGGCTTGGGTGCGGTTTCGTCTGTCGAGTACGCGGATGGGGTTGCCGGCGGGATTGTCCGCTTAGGCGATAAAAAGCTCGACTATCCGAACGTTGCATCGCGCTCGACCGGTAAAGTCGTAGCACGTCTGCGCCAATCTAATGGTGTAGCAAGTGACCGTACAACTGCCTACACCTACTTCGACGCAGGGCATAACGTGCAAGGCCGCGGAGCGCTTGGCTTTGCCACGATGGTTAGCATCGATGAACAGACTGGCATCAAGATAACTAATAAATATTTGCAGGCATGGCCCTACACCAGGATGCTGGATTCGAAGACAGTGTCCTCGGCTCAGGGCGTCATACTAAGTGAGAGCACCAATGTGCCAGCACAGCGCAGCGTCTCGCAAGCGTATGGCGCAACTACATTTGTCTATACGTCAAGTAATAAGACAGTTCGCCGAGATCTTGATGGCAGTCCGCTCGGTACTACTGATACAGTCAACACCTTTGGCGATAGCTTCGGAAATCTGACCGTCCAGTCGGTTACAAGTTACCTTGATACCGGCGCTGAAAAGTACATCACTTCTACCGATACGCAGTTCAAAAATGACCCGTCTGCATGGCTGCTCGGCCTTCCAGAGCTGATCAAAGTTACGCGCACCGATCCTAAGTCAGGCACTCTAACTCGAACCGTCGGAAAGGGCTATCACCCAGAAACCGGTTTGCTCGATTGGGAAATGAACGAGCCAGGAAATCCGAAATACGCTGTGACGAGGTCCTTCGATCGCACACGTAATCCGTTTGGTCTGGTAAACGTAGTGACAGAATCCTGGCTGAATCCAGATCCTGCCGATTCGACGAATAAGACTCGTAGCACGGCCACCACATACGACGCCAAGGGACGATTTATTTCGACTGTAACGAATGCCAAACAGCATACGGAAGAGCATCTATACGATCCGGCCACCGGCGCTCGCTTACGCCTCATCGGGCCAAACGGCGTCCGAACGGAATGGCAAGTGGACGGATTTGGTAACCTCACTCGCGAACTGCGTGCAGATGGAAATGAAACGCGCACCTACCGGAAAGCATGCGACGCGGGTTGCCCGACAGGTGCGGTTGCTGTGCAAGTCACCGATCAGGTTCGCGGTGCAGTTCGCGTTACCCTCCCGACGGTAGCCTACACAGATGCGACAGGCCACGTACTACGCACTATGACGTGGAGCTTCGACGGTCGCGCCATTCTGAACGACAAGCGTTATGATCCGCTGGGCCGCTTGTGGGAAGAAGATCAGCCTCGCTTCAAGGGCGCCAAGGCCTACTTGGCTGCCCGCCACGGCTACGATGATCTTGAGCGTGAAATCAAACTTACGACGCTTAAATCAACTGGCGGAGAAGTGAGCTCTACGACCGAATATTTTGGTTTGACACGTCGCATGACTAATGCCGCCAATAACCAGCGACTCGATAAGTTCAATGTCATTGGGCAATTGATCTCAGCTATTGACCCGCGTAACAACGAGACCAGTTACGAGTATCACCCGTTCGGCGGCCTATCCAAAACGACTGATCCTGCAAAAAATCAAATCGTCGTCGACTACGACCTACTCGGTCGAAGGACGGGCTTGCATGACCCGGACCTGGGCTGGATTTCGTACGACGTAGATCCATTGGGGCGAACCTGGGGAACCACGACGCCGAAGTCGAGGCCGACAGGGCGTCAGTCACGTGTGGTATTCGATGAACTGGACCGCATGATTGCCCGCTACGAAACGGATCTTGAAAGCCATTGGGTATACGACACCGCAGCAAATGGGATTGGACATTTGGCGGAAGCTTACACCGGTACGCCTACCAAACCTGACTATCGCCGCACCCATGCTTATGACGGATTGGGCCGCCAAGTGGAAAGCAAGCAGTGGCTTGGCGGCGGAAGTTTTGTGGCTGGTACTGTCTTTGACGCATGGGGCCGATTGTCGCTGCACACGTACAGCAGCACCTTTGGCCAGAGTAAAGCTTTTGACTACCGCTACAACCAGTTTGGAGGATTGGCGCGCATTGACCGAAGCGGAAAGCCTTTGATCGAGACAACTGCGGTGGATGCCGCAGGGCGCACCAGGCTGGCTAAATTGGGGAACGGACTGCAGGTGAAAAGGCAGTATAACGATTTTACGGGCTCACTGGACGACGGCCAAGTAGTGGCGAGCAGCGGCGACCTGCGCCTGCACGAAGGGTATCAGTACGACGAACTACACAATGTGACCAAGCGGACCCAATACTGGGATGTGGGAGGTTTTCAGGAAGACTTCACTTACGATGCATTGAATCGCTTGGAAACCAGCACGATCCTAAACCAAGCGAAGCAGACGTTCGTGTACAACGAGATCGGCAACATCATCAATAAGCCGAACGTCAGCAGCGGCAACTTCGAATACCTGGCAAGTGGCCCAAACTCGGTGCGCCCGCACGCCGTCAATTACATTCCTAATGTGGGAGCGTTTGGCTATGACGGCAACGGCAATATGGATAGTGCACCGGGCCGCAGCGCTGAGTGGATGAGCTTCGATATGCCTTCGATTTTGCGCAAAGGAACAGAGAGTTCGGCGTTCGCGTATGGCCCTGAACATCAACGCACTCGCCAGGAACAGAAGCCAAACGGAAGTGTGTTGCTGTATACGGCCGGACAGGAAGTCAATAAGGTCGGTGACACGACCACTATTAAGACGTTCTGGCCCGGCGGGCTAGGCTTTGAGGTCGACAAGTCCGGAACCTCGACAGTGTTGAATTGGACGCATGCTGACCGTTTGGGCAGCTTGGTGGCCATTTCCGACAGCGACGGGAAACTGATTGAGAAAATGGCGTACGACGCCTGGGGTAAGCGACGCACGCTCAATGGCAGCGCTACACCAGATGACCTTAATGGGGTAAAGGATAACCGCGGCTATACCGGACATGAAATGCTGGATCAGTTGGACCTCGTGCATATGAATGGCCGCGTCTACGATCCGCTGATTGGTCGCTTCCTGTCGGCCGACCCACTGTTGCAAGATCCGCAGAATAGCCAGAGCTATAATCGGTACAGCTACGTGCTGAACAATCCGACAAACTTGGTCGACCCAACTGGGTTCGCGTCTGACCCGGCCGATGAGGCAGATAATAAGAAGCGACGTAAAAAGATTATCGACGAAGCATGCGCCAACTCAGCTGCTGGTTTGCAGTGTCGGCGTGACACTGAACGGAGCATGGACACTCTGGAAGCGAAGTATCCTGGAGCTCAACTGGAGTATAGTGAAGGGTTAATTCTTGCAATTCCAACAGCGAAGAATGGCGGAGTTTCGACAAACAGCCCGACGAATTCGACGTCTGAGACAGATCCCCTCCTTGTTGGCGCGGGGGTTACGGCGGGAACTACGGCCGCCGCCGGACTTTCGGCGAAAGATGCGCCTTGGCGATTATTGGAGCAGGCGGAGCTGAAAGCTATGCGCGACCTAGGCTTTAAAATGGCGTCAGGCGTGCAAATCTTGGTTCCTGGGCCGGACGGCAAAATTATGCTAGTTGTAGCTGACAATATTGGAGTCAAGAATGGTCTTATGGTAATTACCGAAGTCAAATCTGGCCTTGGTGCAAAGCTGTCGGCTGGACAAAAGGCGTTATTCAATGCTGCGTTGGAAAAGGGCGGAATTACGCTGGTGTCCCAAGAAAAGGCTAGCGCATTAGGTATCAAAGCCGGTGTTTCGCTTTTGGACCAAGCCGGTACACTTACACGGATTGGAATACGTCTTGAAGGTACGCTGGTCGGCAGAGCTGCGGCATCGGCCGCTCGCCTAGGCGGAACGGAGGGGGTAGCGTCATTGATCAGACCGTTAGTAGTACTGGGGAGCGCTTCCTTCTTTGTATTTTCCGAGCTTGCGTTACACTCAAGCGAAGCTAAATAATTCACATGGAGCGCGAATTGTCATCGGAATTTAAGAACGCTAAGGGATTGAATAAGTATTGGGGGACGGAACATCCTAAACACTTAGGACGCATGCTTGATTATTTAAGGAGCACGGGCTATCAAGGCCCCGCGTCATGGCGAGACCCAGCATATTTAGGTTTCGTGCGACCAATTGATAATGATCTTTTCGTGAAAGTGATACTTCATAGCTTCGGCGAACTCGAACCGGGAGGATTCTGTTTCGACACGGAGATTCATATTTGCTCTAATGTTGTGTTTGATATTGAGCGGGATCTTGAATTATGGGAGCAGGCGCTCTTACCGCCAGAGGTAGTCAGCAACGCGCCGGTATCACTTTGGGTTGTCGACCTGAGCCATCTGAAATGGAACTGCGTGCCGGGGAAGAACCCAATCTGGCAACTTAATGACAGCAATCGAATCGAAGAGTCGGGGGCCGATGGTTGGATTGAAGACTGGAAGAAGTATGGCGAGCCGTATATTGACGCGATTCGGAGTGCTGATTACGCGGCCACAGAGTTGCTGAATATCCCGGCTTATAAGCCTAACGCATGGGTAAAGTCGGATGGCCCGGCTACGCCTGCCGCGTACGAGTATTCAGCAATTTTGCTTGTTGAGACAGGTCGAGTGGGTGACGCGATTAACGTGCTGAAAGGGTTGGAGGTGTCATTGCTAGAACTTTCTCAGCGACAAGAACTGAGACGATCTGAGGAACTTTTGCTAGAGCGAGTTCGAAAACTTATGCGATGGGCAAAACTCAAGTGATTCGACTACGATCCTGTAGACACTAATCAGCCATAATTCGACTGCCACGAGGACAAAAGACCTTCCTGATCTTAGAGCACGCAGCGCTATACCATAAGCGTCTTGCCAGCACCGTCTGGACGCATTAATCACGCCCTGCGATGATCCAATTTTGGCACGGCATTTGTGCCCACAAATTTGATCTGGACAGGTAGGCGTTCAGCGCGACCACTAATGAAAGTTGGCAAGGCGTGGTCAAACTTCGGTTTACACTTTGGAGAACCGGAGGGCAAATCAAGAACGAGGTAAGCGTCCAGCCGTCCGTAAGCGTCTTGCCAGCGCCGGCTGGAACTCAGTAATCCAGCCCGGCCATGATCGAATTTTGGCACAGCAGTTATCGGCGGCTCAAAGTGCGGGGCAAGGCGACGGTGCGTGCCTAGGCCGTTTAGCTTCAGGTCTTGCACGAGCTGTCAGTAAGCAGCCTTGAATTTTGCTTCGACAAAGGCTGGCGTATCGCGATAACATCTTTGTTCTTTTTTTTGAATGATTTTCGGATGGCGAGGCTACATTTTGAATCCGGGGGTGCCTCATCGTCCGCGTAGCGCTTCATTCAACCCTCCAATCAACTGGGCGCGCAGTTCGCGCCAGTTATCTCAAGTTAAACGTTAGCCAACGATGGGAGAATTAAAATTGAGAAATGCGTTCTACTGCTATGCGTTAGCTGCATCACTTTTCACTTCAAACGCATACGCTTGGTCCCAGAAAGACAAGATTGCTGAGATTAAAGTTGTTCATGGAAACCAAACGCTAATAAGGTTTCAGGGAGCTTCATGGCATGGATGCGGTCCATCACCGTTTTTCGTCATTAGCGAAGGAGACAATGTTTCCACTCAAAGAAAGCAAATGTTGGCAATTGCACTGACGGCACTAGCCGCAGGAAAAGAAGTCTCGATAGTTACCGGGAGCTCGGATGGAGATGCGCCACCATGTAATTCCAGTGGGTACGAATGGGTTTACCAACTTTCCGTTCTTCCGTAAAGGAGTAAGTTAGATTCGAATCGCCAAGTTGAAACCAAGATTGGCACGAGTGCGAGGCCGCAAAGGAATGTCCGTATCGGTTGTCAACGAATGCCAATGAGACGGTGCCCAACTGGATAGACGCAAAAAAGCCCGCCTGGTCAGCGGAGAACCCTGCCAGGCCGGGAGAAAAATGCCGCGATTGGTCCCCGCTCGGCCAGCGCGCCATTCCGGTTTGGAGGCGGATTCGGGAGGCGCGCTGGCGGCTGGGGAATCGGCGGTCTGGATTACTTAGCCGGTGCGGCTTCCTTGGCAGCGGCTACTTCTTTGGATGCAGCGGTTTTTTTGGAGTGCTTGGTCTTTTTCACTTCCTTGGTGGCGCTGGAGTGCTCGTGCGATGCGGCCGGGGCAGCAGCGGTGGCCGAGGAGGCTGGGGTAGCGGCTACGGCTGGGGTAGCAGGAGTTGCAGGAGTCGCCTTGCTGCCTTTTTCAGCAGGAACCGCCGGGGTAGCCGGAACAGCTGGAGTTGCTGGCGTTGCCGGTGCGGCTGCGGTAGCAGCAGGCATCGGGGCAGCGGCAGGCTTGGCTGCGTAGCCGCCGGCAGCCGGGGCTTGGGCGAAGGCAGCGGTTGCGAACAGGCCGGCGATCAGGGTGGCGATGGTCTTCTTCATGGTCAAGCTCCTCGGAGAGAATTGGGTAAATCGTTCAGGGTGTCGTGCACTATTGCCGTGTCACTGAGCCTAAAAACGATGCCAAAGTCGCGCTAGTTGACGATCTTTACACATGGTTACATCTGCCAAAACTGCTTACAAAGTGCGGCAGATAACCGTGCCGGCGCAGCGCTGCCCGTACAGTGTCCCTATGACGGACGCACTCAAGACTTACAAGGCGAAGCGGGACTTCAGCATTACGCCGGAACCCGCAGGGGGAGGCCAGCCGGGACGGGGGCGGCTGGCCTTCGTTATCCAGAAACATTGGGCGCGTCGCCTGCACTACGACTTCCGCCTGGAGCTCGACGGCACCATGA
>Ga0102595_100214_pt1 | contig 55253 bp, 70 predicted proteins | sample Araplaol_mTSA_r2_2_FD_76864 | JGI IMG/M metagenome (GOLD analysis project Ga0102595, IMG submission 76864) | Arabidopsis root microbial communities from North Carolina, USA - plate scrape MF_Col_mTSA_r2 (SPADES assembly) (version 2) | ecosystem: Host-associated > Plants > Roots > Endosphere... | reverse complement strand
CAGGGGGCGCCCTCACGCTCGCATCTTCCCTTGGCCGCGGCACCATCGTCACGCTCGCCATTCCCGCACTTGCCCCTGTGGACGCCGCCGCAATGTCGCGACCGACGAAAGTGCTGGTCGTGGACGACCAACCTGAGGTGCTGGACATGACTGTGCAGCTTGTGGAAAGTCTTGGCTACCCTACCGTGGCAGCCCCGAATGCCGAGGCCGCCCTGTACCTGCTGGGCACGGATCCGGAAATCGAGATTCTGTTTAGCGACGTGGTGATGCCTGGCATGAATGGCATCGAACTGGCGTCCAATGCGCTCCAACTAGCCCCCAAACTCAAGGTCCTCCTGGCCTCCGGCTATATGAACGCTTCGCTGCGAGAGCAGCGGCAGGCCTCCGGACTGGATGACTTCCCGCTTCTGCTCAAACCTTTCTCGCATGCCGAAGTCGCCAAGGAACTCAAGGAACTGACGATCTCATAAGCCGGGCATCGCATGTTCAACCCGGCACCGAAATGCTACCTTCAGCGGCTGCATGGTCTAGCATCGCAGTACGGATTCTTCAGCCGATTCTCGTCGTCACAAATGGATTGATACTCGAACGGAGGATCGCAGCCGCGTGATTCAATTGTTCCGCCGCCCGGCTCGCCGCTTGCTGTGATTCTGAGGAATTCTGGCTGGCCTCGCTGAGCCGGCTGATGGTATGCGAGATCTGGTCGGCGCCTGCCGACTGCAGCTTCATTCCCTCCAGGACAGCATCGAACTGGGGCGCGAGTGTCTGAACCTGGCCAATCACACCGGATAATTGCTCGCTTACCGCTTCCACACTACGGGCTCCGGAACCAATGCTCCGACTGAACGTTTCCATGCCGTGCATGCTGACAGCCATGGAGTCGTCCATTTCCTTGAGCATCTTTTCTATGTCGGCTGCGGAATTCGCGATCTGGTCGGACAGGCGACGGATTTCGATCGCCACCACCCCAAAGCCGCGCCCGTTATCCCCCGCATACTCCGCCTCGATGGCAGCATTCAAGGACAGCAAATTCGTCTGGTCCGCGATCTTCGTGATCGTCGCAAGGATACTGTTGATGCGCTTTGCCTTCTCCGCCAAGTCCGCGAGCTTGGCAGATATCAACGTGGTGGCCCCGAGCATCTCTTCCATCGCACTGTCCATGTCGGCAAGCCGCTCTCGGGCCTGCACGCCCATTTTGCTGGTGCGGTCGGCAACGGCCGTGGCGCCTTGCATCGTGCGCAGCAACTCAGCCGTATTGTCAGAAATCCGTTCTGCGGCAGCGAGCACTTGAACACTCACCTGCGCCTGTTCAATGCCCAGATTCTCCCCTTCTCGTGCCGAAGCCGCGATCTCCAACGCCGACGCGTTCACCACGCTTTCGGCAGAATGCACTTCGCTGAGCAGCCCCCGGAGCTTGCCGAACATCGCTTCCAATGCTTCGCCCAACTGCCCGATCATGTCTGGTCCGGCAACCTCGACACGCGCATCCAGGTCGCCTGTCGCGGCGCGGGCGACGTGGGCTTGAAGCAAACCTACGCCGCTCCTCAGGCGTTCGTGCGACGCGGTTTCCCGTGCCAGGCTGTCCTGGATCGATTGCGCCATGCGATTGAACTGCAAGGCAATCTGGCCGAATTCATCCTTCGACGTCACATGGGCGCGCACCGTAATGGTACCGGCGCCTAACAGCGATATCGCCTCCGCCAGGTTGTGCAATGGCCGCGTGATTGTACGGCGCAGCCACAAAGCGGCTCCGGACGTCAACAGCAACGTCGCGGTACCGCCAATCAGCACCGCTCGCAGCATCCGCGCGCGGATCTCGTCAACCAATTGCGCCTGCTTGTCGATCGTGGCGGCTTCAATGGCCCTTGCAGCACCGATCATCCCATATACCGCGTCGAGGCCGAGGGGGGTCTCGGATTTCACTACCTTCCGGACAACCGCGTCAGCCGTCCCCTCTCGCCTCTCGCTGCCCCCACGCGGTGACAACGCTTCGGCTTGCCATTGCGTGATGTCACGTCGAATGCTTCGCACGCGTGCCAACTGATCGGCATCCGATTGAACAAGCCGTTCAAGCTCGGACAAGACAGATGGCAGGCTGAGCTCCGCCGTTCGCGCCGTGCCGGAACGTTCCGCGGATTCCGACAAATCGTCTGCACGCGCCCCCGCTTCGATACGCAGCAGCGTTACTTCAAGCTGTTGAAGTCCCTGCATCACGCTCATCGCATGCGCCTCTGCCCCGCTCGCGCGCGACACTTTGTCAAACGACTGGTAGGTGATGGTAAGCAGGAGCGCAATGAGGAACAAGATGAATGCGAAGCCGATGGTCAGCTTCGTTTTGATGCTTAGCCCAAGTGCCATAGATTTCCCCGGTGGATCGCCCATTTTGCCATAAGCCGTCACCAAAAAGGGCGACAGGCATCGTTTCAACTCGCCCGCATGCCGGATTTTGAACAACTTCAGTGCCACTTGCGCTCAAGCGTGTGCGACCGGTTCTCCGGGTGATCATCACAATGGACAAGGCGATTTGCCGCTGGCGCAACGCACCACAGCCGCTTACACTTGCGGTGTCAAGCGTGATCTATTCGATCGGAACATCATTGCTGCTCGACCGCTGGATAACGCACCGAAGCCGCAGTTTGCAACGGCTATATTGCACGGGTCACATTGGCCAGGAACCCTATGCCAAAGCTCTCACCGAGTCTCAAGCTACTACGCAAGCTGGCGCGCGCCAATCGGAAACAATTATCGCTGTTCAGTGGCATGCTGCGTGCCACATCCCCTGTGTCCGCGTCGAAGCGGCGTAAAAAGACAAATACCAACCACGCAGCCAGGACGCCAGGCATGCCAGGCGGCGAGGCAACGAAACCGTCCGCCGAACCAATCGCACCTGGTAAATGGCGCGCATCCGTCTACCCGCTGCCCCATCAGAGCACCCTGGCGCCATCACAGCATCTGGCCTACTGGCTGTATCTTCCTGATCGCAGCCCAACCGACATGCCGCACCAAGGATTTCCGCTCGTAGTCATGCTGCACGGCTGCCATCAAAGTGCTACACAGTTCGCCCAGGGAACCCGCATGAACGTCGTCGCAGAGGCCAAGGGCTACGCCGTTCTGTACCCGCAGCAGAACATCGCTGCACAAGGTCAGCGTTGTTGGCGATGGTATCGCCGCCCGGTGCAAGTGGGCGGTGGCGAAACCGAAGCAATTGCTGGCCTCATCAAGCATGTCAGCGCACAACATGCCATTGATCGCCGCCGAATCTACGCGTGCGGGATATCGGCCGGCGCCGGCATGGCCGCCATACTTGCGCTCAACCACCCCGCCCTGATCGCCGCTATCGGCATGCACTCCGGACCAGTATTCGGCGTCGCCCGTAATGCATCGGAGGCGATCAGTGTCATGCGCCACGGCGGCAACAGCGCCGCTGAGGATGCGGTTCAACTGCTCCAGTTCCAGCATTCCGCCCCGGCAATCCTGATTCATGGCGAATGCGACCACGTGGTGCGACCAGTCAACCAGGAACACCTTACCCGGCAATGGCTCCGGCTCAACGGCTTGCCGGAGAACGCCGCATTTAGCCTGACGGTCAAGCCTGCCACCCGAAGCGGTAGCCGTCACGCATACGAGGTACATGACTACCGCCCCGGCCCCAAGCCGATACTGCGCGTGATCCGTATTGCCGATCTGGGCCACGCGTGGAGTGGCGGCGACCCGTCTGTACGCTTCAACACTGCCGCTGGCCCGGATGCGAGCCGCCTGATGCTCGACTTCTTTCGGCTGCACCAGCATTAGTACCTTGCTCACGGTCCAGATTTGGCCTCAAGTTGAGGAAACAGAAAAACCGCAGGTGTGCTTGCCTCGCGTCCCAACGATACCGAAGTGGTCCAGAATCCGCGCGAGGGGAATAGTGCACGACGATAATTGGCTGCCCTGCTATGATGTGGAATGAAAAATTCGATTCTTGTCGTGGATGATCAACAGGAAACGGTCGATCTCCTGTATGGTCTGCTGCTGCAGCAAGGCTATCTCCCTCGGCCAGCATATAGCGGCAAAGAGGCGATGCAAGCGGCAGGCCGTGAACTGCCCGATGTTGTCCTCTCGGACCTCGCCATGCCCGGCATGAGCGGCTTTGAACTGGCCGAGCATATGAAGGCAAGCTATGGCGAACGGTGTCCCACGATGATCGCCCTCACCGGATGGACGGATAGTAGCATCGCCGCTCAGGCGCTGAACGCAGGCTTCAGCTTTGTCCTCACCAAGCCGGTCGATTTCCTGCAGCTGATCGCATTGATGAAATTGGCCATGGCAAAGCAAGAAGCCCGGCGTGCGCCTCTCCAGATGAAAGCTGATCTGCAGGCCTCGTCGCAAACAGATGTGCCCGGCTTGCCATGAATCGGGCTCACAGGGCGTTAGCGCCCCACACTCGATGTCGAACGAATCGCCGACAGAGCTTTATGGCGGCCGGCCGCCTGCGTTGACCTCGAAGGCCTGTTCGCGGCACCCGCATTGTCTCGATTAATTTGTCCGCAGCTGGCCGGAATGTCCGAGTCCGTTGGCGCATTGGGCGGAAGCATTAAGCAAACGATCGGGAATCGAGGATGTCGAGCAAGCGCAACTTCGAAGTCGAAGTCGTGCAGGACCCGCATCGCGCGCGCCCGGACGGAGCTTTCGCCGGCAGTGCCGGCGAACCCAGGCCCCGGGCAAGCGGGAGTACTTTCGCTTCAGCGATTGCGTCGAAACCCCGGTCGCGCGGTCGCACGCTTGGGGGCATCGATGTGCCGGAAGGTGATGCGTCCCTTGCTGAGATCGTAGGCCGACAACTCCAACGTCACCCTATCTCCAGCAAGGATGCGAATGAAATTCTTCTTCATGCGGCCGGCTGCATAGGCAACCAAGAGATGCCCGTTTTCCAGCTCCACCCGAAAGCGGCTATCAGGCAGCACTTCCTTCACCATGCCCGGCATTTCAATGAGGTCTTCTTTCGCCATCTTTCACAGCCTCCGCACGATGTGGATATTGGTCGCGCGGCAGCCCCAGGCTGACTCAGTAAGCTCGTAGGACACGAGCTTTTCTTCGAGGCAGCCGGAAGGCCGATCACCTACGAAGTCGCCGATGTCGGCTACGACATCAAAGCCGCCCGCATCGGGCCTGATCTGCCCAATGCCTTTTAGCCTGCTAAACCAATGAATGGTCCCAGTATGTATACTCATATGCTGTTCTTTCCTATAGACGAACGAACCCAATTCTCAAGTAGAGCCAATGGTCGAGGATCGGACAGGAATGGCCGCCAGGCCGAGACAGGTAAGAAACAGGACGGTGACGAAGTACCGAAATGGGAGCCACAGTGTATAGGAAGTTGGCCAAATCACCTAATCCACTAAGTTCAGGCGTCTTCAATCTCCTTAGCCAACACTCCGGACGAAAAAACGACTTTCGCCAGCTCAAACGTGGCAACACCAATGAGGCGTGGGCGGACCAAGTACTTGACCAGTCGCAATCAGGAATGAACAGGAATTGAAACCGTCGACCGGCATATCGAACGACATTGATCGGTCGCTAAGGAAAGGCGTCCGACCGCCATGCATTCGATCGGTACAGGCATGTTGGCGGGTACTGCACCATCATCGTCGCCTATCCTGCCCGTGTCCCTCCTCAACGTGAACAGCCAACAGCCATGCTTTCGCCCATTTAACCGAACTCGCCCGCCGCGAGGTAAACGGGTCCTGAATAAAGCGCTCGAGAGCTAGGCTCGAACGAAATCGCGCGTACACGCGCTTAGAGTAAAGCCTGGAATCAAAGTGGATCATGTAGCCAGCTTACGTCCGCTCGATGCATCCGACATTGAGAAATGTCAATGTCTAGGCTACGCGCAGTAGACAGGACATCGCCCCAGTGGTTTGGTACGGCGACGCCCTTATGAGCGCTTCGTGCCAGCCGGCATCGTCCCCCGATCTGCTAGCCGAATCCGTATCTCAGCGCTGCAAGCATCATGCAGGCCGCTCACGTCAAATTTCTTTCACCTCGCTGGACTCCGTTCTGCGAAAAGCTTGCGCTGAAGTCCTTCTAATCAGGTGGAACGCAAGACGGCAACGACCGTAATGGCAGTGGATTGGGTGCGTGTGAATCGAGCGTTTGACGACGCTCCATTTGAAACGCTGATGCATGCCAGCCTCAGCGAACAGCTTGAACCGGAGGAATTTACGAACAAGTTGGCGCAGGACATCGCAGAAGGCTACCTCGCGAAGACGTTGGACTGGCAATGCAGCCATGCGAAGATTACCCGGCTGTTTCACCTGGCATATCGGGACGGAGGACCGGGCCTTTCATCGTTTGGCTGGGTGGTCTATGCCGCATTCCGGTTGGGCGAGGAACGGTATATGGGGCAGCCCGAACTATCGGGCGCGGAATATTTTGCCACGCCCCTCCTGGTCAATGCGTTGAACAAACTTCGCCAAACCGGGACGAGCGACAGAGCATTTTCCGGCAAGATTCATTGCTCTCCCGGTTGCTGCGGTGCACACCCACTTCGCTTCAACTCTTTGGAATATGCTGCCCTTTGAGAGCAGTCACGCTTGGGCACCACCAGCCCAGGCACCCGCACCGCGGCGCCATTTCATTCATTGCCTCCAAAGGTGGCAGCTGTAACCTTTTGACTGAGGCACAGGAAAATACTCCCCTGGAATCAGGAACGCCTGAATCGTTTCAGAAGCGGTGTCACGCTCGTTCCGTGCACCACGATCGACGCGATGATCACCGCAAGCGTTGCGTTGATCAGTTCTGTCGCCATTGGCGCGGGCACAGCATGATTAACGGCATAGGTGAGGTAATAAATCGAACCAATGCCACGCACGCCAAACCACGCGGTAATCGTTGTCGCCCGCCTGTCGACACCCGATCCAAGCATGCTCACCAGAACACTCAAGGGACGGGCAAGTACTAATAGGAAAAGTGCCAGTGCCCATAGTCTTGGGTCAAAGAGATACCCTGATGCGGCGCCGCCGAGCAACAGGATGAGGGTGAGCTCCGATAGCCGCTCGAGATGCTCCTTGAAGATCAGTGCGCCGCCGCTCACGGTGGGGGCCGCCGGCACCATTGCCGGTGCGCGTGCTTTGTCCGCTTTTGGTTCGAGCAACCCTTCCCGATTGACTGGTGCATGGATCAAGCGCAATTCTGTCTGCCGCAGCGCCACCCCTGAGGCGAAGACCGCCAGGAAGCCGTAGGTATGGGCCGACAGCGCGAGTCCGTAAGACACCCCGATCAATCCAAGTCCAAGCAGCTCATCCAACATTTCGTGCTTGGGGATATGTCTACGAAGGGTTGCGCTCAGATACGCGAGCGTCGCGCCGCAAACGCAGCCAATTGCCAACCCGCCAATTGTCGCCCACACGACGTCCACGGCCAGCCAGCGACCACACAGTTCACCAAGTTCGCGCAAATCAAGCAGGCCAAGGCCAAGCATGATGAAGGGGAACGCACTGCCATCGTTCAAGCCGGCCTCGCACGTCAGTGTGAAGCGTAAAGGATCGTTGTCGCCGGCGTGCCGCACCTGCACGTCGGTCGCCAGCACTGGATCGGTCGGGCCAGTACAAACCAACCGAACCCAGCGATCAATACCACCGACAGCGTCATCGCCAATCAGGCCAGCCTCATGGCCGGCATCCAGCGCACCAGAGTGAAAGGCACCGGCATTTTGATCGCAGCGGAGAAAAGGGAAACCAGCACCGCAATTTCGGCAATGGGCTCAATGACTTTAGCGCCATGCAAGGGAACGACCGCGAACAAGTTGAGACCCAGGGGCCCCAGCAACAATCCGATGACAAGATAGATCGTCGCAGAGGTAAACGGCAATCTCGACACCGTTGCCCCCCAGAGGCCACGCGCCAGCATCAACATCCCGATCAGCAGGAACCACTGGAAATTCTGCAATCTTCGCTCCTGTCAGACGTGCAGTCGCTGCCGCCAGTCCCGGCCATGACGCTGGCCTGTCCGGCCCAGATTCATGCTCAGGATATGCGCCGGAAGGAAGCGTCCGGTAGTGTGGACATCGTGCCCGGCGTCTTGCCACGGGACCAGTTGATTCGAGAGTTCGGCGGCGGACTAGCAATGCTGACCACCGGGGGCACGATGATCGGACCAGTGGCCAAATATCACCCGCGAAATTGTGCTCTCATCGATTCCTTGGTTTCGCAAGTACCGCACAGCGAAACCTGGGCCGTGGGTTTTCTTCAAATCCATCGCATGCCTGATGGTCGCGGCCGCTGAACTCTGGCACCGCTTGTCGCAAATCGAACGCATATGATGCTTTCAGAAGTAAATTAATTCACATGTCCACCCTATCATCGAACTGGAATGCGAGACGTCGTTCTTCGCTATTGGAACAAGCGATCCGACAGCTTGTGCTTATGGAATGCCGCGAAGACGTCCTCGGCGGCGTTTCCTGAAGCCAATGGCGGATGTGGACCGCGTATCGGCGCAACCACTCATATTCGAGTAGGTCGGCGTCTTTCTGGAGCTGCATCGATGCCAACGATTGAAATGCGGACTCCCGCGAGCGTCCTGTGAAATATCCGTTCGATGAGATTCGGCGCGACGCCTGCGAATCGAGCCGCACGCAATCCCGCTTGCTCATCGAATTCTGCCCTGGAGAGAAGTGTCAGAGAAATTAGCGCTGCTGTCAGATGATCTGTTCGCCTGTCCATGGACCATCTTAGGCTCCATGAAATAACCGCGGCGTTCGCTATAGATTTTTGCAAAGACCCTTCTCAGTGTTTTGTTTTCCACATGACGCATGAATCAGCAATATCGAGTTCCCACGGGTGATCGGAACCAGTATCCTTTTGATACGATGAAAAAGAAAGACCTGTTAGCCATTCTTTCGGGCTTCGGCGATGACGATGAATTGCTCGTAGAGGGAGGCGCGGGCTTTGACGAGCCAGCGATTTATGTCACCGCAACTCGACCTCGTCGCCCTACCGAATTCGTTCCCGGCCAAAACAGTGAATACGTTGCTGACCGCGAAGGAACTGGTTGCGTGATTATTGCCACTTCACAGGGCTGTACAAGGATGTAGCAAATCAATGAGAGGTGGGACAAGCACGCCTTTTTTCCGCTTGTCGAGCGATTTCAACTGAGAACGAGCTGCGCAATGCGCTCCAATTAGCTTCTGGGTGCGCCATCCAGCAATGCCGCGATCAGTCGGATCCAGAAGCAGGTTGATCTTTTTGCCACCCAACGATTTGCGCTTTCCCGACCACCGGTTGAAGGAAGCCGCCCTCAGCCGGATTTCAAAATCTGAATGCCAACTCCCGGCGCCAGAAGAGTGATGGGAGAAGGCAATGTCCTTCGGCATTGCGTGTTGAAAAGGACTCGCATGATGACTGGAGTCCGGACGGCATGAATGCGCAAAAGTGCTTCGGCGTAAAACCGGCTGCGGGTTCCCATCATCTCGATGGCCAAATCGATGGTCTCTGAGAGCTTATGGTCCGTCCTCGGTACAGGTAACTTTAAGATGGTTCCCAACTTTGCCGTAGCTGATGCCGGCACATGCTGGACACCTTGTTTGCGATCAGTACGTCGATCGAGCGATATCTCCTGGCCATCTGAAATCAATGCACGCCGTGGGCCGTTCTGGGAGAGTACCCTCGCCGCGACACTTTGTGGAACAGCATGCGTATGCATGTACTGCCATGCGAGTAGACGTCCGGACGACGCTTCCATCTCGATTGCCTCATCAACGGCCAGTGCGGTCCCAGCGTCGGGTCGGGTGAAATCTTTCATATAGCCTCCGCTTTTGTGATTGCTGCGGACAGGAATAACAAAAACTAGGCAGCCACTGACCATAGCACGAAGAGGCGCCAGTGCCTAAGCATATATACGGATCAATTCCTCGGCGCGATAGTCAATGTGATTCATGCCCGAATTCGCTCGCATATTCAACGCTGTCATATCCGTGACCAGCTCCCTGCTGCATAGGTCGCCAGGCATCCAGGCATTTTTCGCGCACAGTGCAGCGCTAATTACGCTCCGAAAAGACGGACCTGCCTACGCCGAACGACGTTCCTCGAGTGCGAGCGACAAGTGCGCCCTCCAACTATCGGCATTACAGCAGGTCGAAGCATCAAATCACGCAAACAGCGGCGCAGCCTGAGCACCTTCACGACAAATCAAAGACTCCGGGATTCGATGTTTTTCGATCACAAAGCTCCGTTCACAACATGGTGGACGGGTCAAACGGATAGGCTGGGTCCGTCAGGCAAACGAACAATTTCACGCTCGCCCAAGGCGACAGCGAGGAAATATCAAGCGTACCGCCCTGAGAATAGGCATAGGGGACGGCCCTGAGGCCCGCTCCCCTGCCACGCCACCCAGCATGCGCGTCCGCACCGGGCGGTTCGAGTAGTTGAGGTCAAGACAGGCGAGGTACACCCAGTCGGTCGAAAGTAGGCGATAGTCATCACTGCTTTGAATAGCCTAGCCGAGGCCTGCCTGGTGAACCTGCACGTGGCATGCTGATCGAGGGTGTAGAGGCGCGCTTTGGAGAGACCAAAGTCCGCAGCGGTATCGATCTGGAATTCTTGAGCGATAATGGCGGCGCTTTTCGGGCAAAGGAAGCGCATAAATTGGTCAAGGACCTGGGTATCAAGCCGGTCCGCACCCCGGTATGCAGCCCGCAGTCCAATGGCATGGCCAAGAGCTTTGTTAACACGTTCAAACGCGATTACGTTAGCCAGATGGACTGCAGCAGCGCCGATATCGTACTGCGGCAGATGCCAGCGGCATTCAGGCACTTCAACGAAATTCATCCGCATTCGTCCTTGGGCTATAAGTCGCCAAGCATGTTCCGGGAAGAGCTAATGCGCCGAGCTCAGATCGGCGCTAACTAAGTGATAGGTTGTGTCCGGAAGTGGCGGCGCAAGATCACCAGGTCGCATTCTATTAAGAGATGAAGGTCCGCTCAACACCGTGTATTTCACACATCTCGACGAGCTGGACGCCTGCAGCAACCCTGTCGCTGAAGTCGAAAGTCAGTGTCGCCACAATCTGTTCCTCCTGATCGTCGTCAATATTGAATTCACGGCCCACTCCCTTTGCTCGCCAGTTTTCCAACGCGAGCAACGCGTCCGTACTAGCCCGGTTCTTGCCAAAGAAGCCAGTGACAGAGTTGGCCGATCTGGTAAAGCGATATGTGCCGGTTGTTTTATTCATCAATACCCTCTACTGGCGTGGTTCGCCCCCTCGCGTGTTTAGCGCTTCCGCGCCGGTATCCGGAGGCGAAGCGTTGGCGAAAGCGAGTGAGCGCCGATAAGCAATAGTACGCCAGAAGGCGTACACTGAGTTCACCGCCTCCTAGGCAATTTGGCTGGTACGGGCGCTGCAGTATCAGCGACGACGTAACAAGTGTGTTGACATGGCAACCTATCATTACTATCGACGTGCGGCGGGCACGTTTGGTTCCGGACCGGGCTCTATCCAGTTCGATGGGCGCAACTACCATTATCGCGGCTATGCATACGAGAATTTTATCGATGCCTACGATTACGCGCAGCTCATGTTACTTCACCCTTCCAGCGCGCCGTCTCCAACAGACACCGCACTCACGAAGCGAGTTTTACCCCCTTCAGCCAACGATGTCCGGCTGATGCAACGCCTCGGAATCGTCTTTGTTGCTGGACATTACTTCTATGACACTTATCGATATGATTGCCTCGGCGATGCATGCGCCTTCGCCGCCCTTGCACCTGGACGCGACATTTGTCAGCGCAACGTGCAGATCGCGCACGCCGCGCATCACCTTAACCTGCTCCAAGAGCGCCAGATGGTCGATGGAAAAGGAAAAGCCTTGAAAGTTCGAGATACGGGACGCATCGGGCACTATGACATCTTTCCCGAAAATGCCCCGACTTCCCACCTCTTCAAGCGGAGCCCTTTGCGCAAATGAGCATTCACTAGACGAATTTCGCCAAAGCACCGTGCTAAAACAACACGCTTTGCTCGATTTTTCTTCTGCGCTTGGCCTTCCCATCCTGCTTCGCCTCAAGAAGTGCGGCACTCATTACACAGCTCGTATAATCTGAAATTCCAGCCCACCAAGCCATTTGCCGGATCTGTCTCGCCAAGGCATTGCCAGACCATCGCCGGGCGGCGCAAACACCGCCTCAACGTGTTGTTGCCCCGGAGGGTGACCGCACGCCCAAGTTTGAACACTCCCGCATTTCAGACTGCCTGCGTTCACGCCTGTTCCAGCCCCTCAACCGCTTTTCCCACCAGCCATAGTCCGACATGGTTTCCTTCGCCGCCGCCACGCACTGTTCGTAGCATGAAGAAAGCCTGGAGCATGGCGGAACCGGTGGTTAAATGCGCTGCGCAATGCAATGGCGTACCACGTCCTCCAGTTCTCCTTCATCGAGCAATTCCCGGCACGCCGTCGAGTTTTTCAGTGCAAGATTCATGTTCCTATCCATAACTCGCCAATTGGCGGGCAAATCGCTGTAAGGGACGCAGACCGCTACGCTCCGCAGCCACGCACCAAGTCTGCAGGAATGTCAGAAGTTCTCCCTGTGTTGCCGTTCGTTCCCATAACTTCTCCAGCGTCTGTCGCGCCAGATGCATGGTATTGAGTCGTGCGCTCTGGACGATCACCTGTTCTAGCTCCTCCTTTTGCGTTCCCGTGAGCCGGCAAGGTGCGCGCCGCAGCAAGCGTTTGGTCTGAACCAACGCCACGTGGGGGATCTGCTTCGCCAGTCCCACGCGTTCAGCATGAAACACGTCCAAGGTCAGGACCGTCAGCTCGCGCATTAGTACCGCACGATTGCCCAGGACCAGCTTCAAGGTTACAGGAGTCGGTACGAACTGCCCCGCGCATCGCATCAAGCGCTCTGGTGGCCGCCGGAGAGACGCCAGGCGCAACCACCGCAACAGGCTGATATAGGCCCAGCCGATATCCAGTTCGAACCAGCGAACAGAGAACTTTGCGGAAGTCGGAAAAGTATGATGGTTGTTGTGCAGCTCTTCCCCGCCAATGAGCAGTCCAAACGGAACGATGTTGGTGGCAGCTTCCTTGCAGTCGTAATTGCGGTAGCCGGCATAGTGTCCCAAGCCGTTGACAACCCCTGCTGCCAGAAAAGGAATCCACGTCATCTGGCAAGCCCACAGAGTCAGTCCTGGCGCGCCGAACAGGAGTAGCTCAATGACCAATAGCAGTCCCGCGCCTTGCCACGTGTAGCGGCCATAAATTCGTCGTTCCAGCCAGTCGGCCGGTCCCCCGCCCCCGAAGCGATCGAGCAGCGCAGGGTTACTTTTCGCGTCCCGGCACCGTTCTGCTCCGCGCCACAGGACCTGGTTGATTCCGACCACCACTGGGCTGTGCGGATCCTTCTCAGATTCACGGTGGGCGTGATGGCAGCGATGCACCGCCACCCATTCGCGCGTCACCATTCCAGTCGTCAGCCATAGCCAGAAGCGGAAGCAATGGGCTACGACCGGGCGCAATGTCAGGGATCGATGCGTCTGGCACCGGTGCAGATAGACGGTCACTGCGACGATCGTCAGATGTGTCGTCACCAAACCGATTAGCAGTAGCTTCCACCAGCTTAACGCGAGCAGCCCTTGGGCCATCCATTGCAGATAGTGCTCCATACCGGCGCTCCTCACGACCATGGCCTACAAATTCGGATGTTCGGCGGCAAACGCGACCGCATCACACAACTGGCCGTATCGATAGCCACCATAGAGGAAGTGCCCCTCGATGTAGTCGATCCCATACAGTCTCATCGTGCTTTCATCTTCGTCGGTGGGGTGATATGCGACCGCCCAGGTGGGTTGGAACGCCTCGTCATGCAAGAAGCCAACCTTGGCGTGTTCAGCGAACGCATAGCGCAATGCATCCTGAAACACGTCGTAGTGGTGCTGGCGGAATGCGTACCGCTTTCCGTCAAACGAGATCTCATATTGCGCAGCCAAGCTTTCGTCAGACTCCTGGCGAGCCCCTATGTTGCCCGCACGGTCCACGATCTTTCTCCCACTGTTATCCGTGCTCCCATTCATTGCCAGGATCTGACGCCGAGCCCTGGACATCGCATCCGTATTGGCATCTTCACAGGAACCAAATGCATCCTCCGGAAAGACAATCGACCTCTTCATCTTGTCCGGCCACTGAAGGCACATGCAATCGGCTGTAGGTGGCATATGTTTGAGGATGGCAGTTGACGCGAACTTCAAAGAGCCATCGTCGCACCTGAACTCTGCGCACTTCAGCAGGATCTTCCATCCCTGGAACCATGATGTTGAATGTCTGCGCATAGCGCACTCCTTCGCTCGCGTTCAGGAATAGGCCCGGAAAGGCGGTAGCAACGAGCAAGCCCACCTTTCCGGCGAGGCACGACTACTTCAAACCAGACTCAGATAAAACACCACTTCACGGCGATGAGGGGCTTTGACGCGATTGCGCTGACAAGCTGCAATGCTGAGGAAGACCGGCACAAACTGGGAATGCTGGCTGGGTACCTGTTACTTACTATACGCTCACAAGCGACATTCACCTAATGATTTCGGCGTCGTCCGCGCGCAGTCTAGCAGTGCTAGCAACGCCGGTTGCCGCGCTCATGCACAGTCGATGCGTCGGTTGCGGAACTCTAGACATCTCTTCGCAGCGCACGCGCGGGGCTGCCTTCCCTTACCACGTTGCATGTTTCGTGGCTTCCGCCTCACGGGCGGCAGTACGCTCCTCGCAAACGGCGATTGGATCGCCGCCGTTATCGACCAGCCCGGAAGCGGATTCCGCGTCTGCAAGAGCGCCTTCGGATTCGGTTCTCCCACCCGGATTCCCGCTAGCAGGGGCTCAAGCATGTCGTGTACCATGGCGCGCTGTTCTTCAACGTCCGGCTGCAAACCACGTCTTTTCCGTCGGTAAATTTCGTCTTGAATTTCAGATGTTTCATCAAGAACGCTTACCTGCAATTCTCCGCTCAGGCCATGGCATGGCAATTGCCGTGGCACACACGCGCTTACCAGAGGGGAAAATGCCTCCTTCGCCAAAGCTAGCGGCTGCCCCGCCATGTGCGCCCTATCGTAGGCAAACCGTTTACCGAACATGCGTCTGGCAGCGCCGTAATCAAACGAACGTCCAATGCGGATATTGTCTGCATCAACGGCCCCAAGTGCACCACCGCTTTGCGCACCAGCTTCGCGCGCACGGTCGCCATGGCCCTGTAAGTCGCCATCCAAGCCGGGGCCGGTTGGACACAAGGGTTCATCAGCTGTCAACTTGAAATCGCCACCTCCGCACGCGTGCAGGTGCAAGCATATTCGCCGCAAACCAAAGGGATGCCAGTGCAACATGGCATCCTGAAGATGCTGACCATGGCGACAATTTTCACGACACGGAATGCATCTCGACTGCATTGCGATTCCTCCCTGGGGCCGCCACGCGATCACGAACGGACATAAGAAAGCCGCTCGTGCGGCAAGCGTCGTTCGCAGATCGGACATCCGTGACGAACTCGCCGCCAGGCGCAATGCGCCTCATCAGCGGCCCGCACGTGCTCGGCGCCAGCATCGATAGCTTGGCGTTTGCTGAAACGTAGGCCGCCCCCGTTGCGAGCACCATGGAAATCTGCGGACGCACGCCAACAGTCAGTGCTCGCCGCGTGTGATGAGCAGCAATATAGAATACCAATCGCTGGAGCATTCGCAATGTGCTAACCTAATAAGTTCGCAGTGCGGATCCATTGTGAACATCGGATCGGGTTAATTGGCTAGGTCGACTTTGGTTACTTTGTGACGTCCTCCAGATCCAAACTGCTTTCCCATGCACACGGAGGGGATCATGAAGACCATCTATTCTGATCGAAGGCACGACGTCCAACAGTTTCGCTATTTGAACCATGCGATAGACTTGGTACGTACACATGGCTGGCGCTATGCAGTCGAATACCTGCGGAACCAACGCATTGACGAGTCAACGTTGCAGCGGGTGCTTTTTGGCGAATGGCGCAGCCGTCGCGCGTCGGCCAACGAACTGATCATTGCCCAGCAATTGCATGCTCGCCATCCTTAAAGCGTTGGTTCCATCCACGCATCGCAGACCCCGGCGCACCCTCCACCCGCAATGGTGCCAAGTTCACGCGGGCAGTTCAACTCACTGGGTGCCGATCGCAACAGGACATTAACGGCTGTACCGTGATCCATTGGGCGAGGATCAAAGGTCGCCATAGTTCCCGATGTCCAATGCACCAACTCCGGTGCAAATGTCTCGGTGACGCCGTGATTCAAGGCAAACACCAGACGGTAAATTGACCCGCTCCGAATGGCGAGCCAACCGGCCCGGACCTGCTTGTATAGGAGTACGCCGCCACCAGACATCCCGCACGCAGTCGACGCCGGGCGCTTGCCAGTGCCAAGTCCTCAATGGGGCGATCACGCCCATCGCGACCGCCATCGACAGGAAGTCCAGGCGCAGCACATCCGCTCCGGCTTTGGCCTTGTCTCACGGTCGCGAAGCACTTCGTTGTGAAAAACGGGGACTCCCCAGCATCCGTGTTCCGCGAGTGATCGGCTGCGTGTTGACGGTCAGCCTTTTGTGGCAAGCCACGTCGAACTGGCCGCCTCACATCCAAACAGGCAAGGCCGGCCGATGTTGCTTCCCAGCGGTGCAGCGGCGTTTGAGCCTATACTGAGTATGCGGGACCACATTAGGAGGTTGTATGGAACTGATCGAAGCGGAAGACGTCGCCGAATTTCAGAGGATTTTGCGCAGCAATCGCCTGATCCGTGCAGATTTTTCTCTCAGCGCGACGGACACGACGGATCCCAAGACCGATGAAGTGTCGGGATTACAGGGTGAATTAACGGTGCGGCGAAAATCAACGGGGCAGACCAAACAGTACCTGATTAGCGACAGCACCTCATGGCTCGACCTATTCCGCCATGACATCAGGGGTGGCGCATTTGTTGGCCAGGATTGTCTGCTGGTGGATTATCCGGCCAGCAGATCGCGCAAAACCGACCATTGATCGCGTGCCGACCCCTCATTCTGCGACCAGCGAAAGCAGCCTTGCTGCGCAAAGGCCAACGACCGAGGAGAGAACGCTCTGCGTGCCGTCGCGACATAACTGCATAATAGTAGATGATTATTGTGCGATACTTCACTCATGCAGAAGGAGCGCGCGGTGAACGAGAATTCCGAGATCGCTCGGCGTGAAGACGCCTGGACCGCCGCAATTGTGCAATACGGAATCGCGCTGAGCGCGATCGTGGGGATTGCCAGTGCTCAGCGCTATTTACTGTCTCGCTGCATTCCCCTACACGTCATCGAGCGAGTCCTCTGCGCCCCCATCGACGCACGCCGCACGCCGACACGCGCCAAAGTGCAAACCGAGTAATGCGCCACTTCGGTGGCATGCAATCTCGCCACGGATTGGGAAAATTTGCCCACAGTCCAGTCGGGCGTACTAGTGTGGTGCCCGCCCGCGTTGCCGTTTGTGGCGATACGTTTCCTCATCCGCTCGCACCAGGTATTCCGGGAGTGTTTCCTCGCTCTGGATATCGCAATTGATCACGCCGATGCTCAGCGACATCGTAAGCCCCCCTTTTGCTGCCGGCATTGAACTCGGCGATCTTAGCCTCGATGCGCTCAACGATGACACGCGGCGTCGCATTGTCAAACGTAAATGCCGCAAATTCGTCGCCGCCAACCCGCCCCACCACGTCTGCGTGCCGGAACGCGCTGTCGAAAATGTGTACAGCCTCGCGAATCAGTTCATCGCCGGCGGCGTGACCCAGTTGGTCATTGATCAGCTTTAAGCCATCCACATCAGCGAAGATTACTGCGCACGCTTGTTCCTGGCGGCGGGCAACAAGCATTGTTCCGATTTCGAGAGAAATCCCCGTCGATTCTGCAGCCCAGTCAACTCGTCTTGCACCGCCAGTTCACGCGCTTCGACCTTCTCATGCTCGCTCACTCGCAATTCCTCGATGTGGCGCGATTCTGTCGCAGCGAAGGCATGGTATTGCTCCTGTACTTCCTCTTCCCGATGCAACTGATCGAGAAGGTTATTGAGGCGGGCACCGGCCAATTCTGCGATCCGAGGCAAGAACGCGCGCGCATGATGCTGCACCGCCTCCTCCGGTGGCACCTGCCAGCTCAGCGCAATATAGCCTCCGCTACCGTCATCAGAAAACAGGGCCACAACATAGCTTCCATCGTCCAGCGTAAATGCTTGCAAAGGCAATGGAATCGCGCCGCTTTCCACCGGCTTGCGCACCTCGCCGCACATGCGATGATTTAGTTCAAGGTAACAACTTCTGTCGGCAGTATTGAGGTTGAAGCAGCTATCGCCGCTATCGCTTTGACTGATGAGCCAAACCGCGTCTGGCCTCAGCCCGTGTAACCCTTCGGCCACCGCGCGCAGGGCCGCTTCAACACTGTTTGCACATAGCAGCGCTTTGGCGATCCGACGCAGCGCCAGCAACTCGCTCTTGCGTGGTTGGCGGGTCCTGCCAGTGCTCGTCTGCACGGTCGGCCGAGCAAGCGTGCGCCTTGGCAGCACTAGCTCATGGGCATCGTTCATAACGTCGATCTTTTCCATTGTTCACGCGTCCAAAGGTCCATCACCCCTCGCGGTATGGAATTGCCTGCTGACCGGCCTTAGGTCAATCATCGTACAGATCACACGACGGTCTCAAATATCGATCGCCCTGTTTCACCGCCACACAATGTTACTCCTTCGCCGAGTGCCCGCATGCAAGCCACTGCAAAGTCTCCTGCCACATGGGTTTTCACATTAAGGCGCACCGAACCCATACGCCAATTGCGCTTCCAATTAGCTCCTGCAAAACGGTGGGAATTCCATCTTGATTGCACACTTTGAGTAAATAGCGCTAGGTGTGGAGCGCAAAGCCTTGTATATTGACTTTACCGCGTATGAAGCACCGCAAATGATTGGCGGTCTCCGTCCTGTCTTGCCATCATTGGCAACTCCTGTCTGATTCCCTCGCTTGTTGACCCTGCTCGTTGGCGCGTATTGCCGGGCAAGGCCCGACTCTCAACATCTTTTACGAGGTTTTATCATGACTACGCAAACCGGTATCGTCAAATGGTTCAGTGAATCCAAAGGCTTCGGCTTCATTACTCCCGACACAGGCGGTCCCGACCTGTTCGTGCATTTCCAGGACATCCAGGCTGAAGGCTTCAGATCCCTCGCCGAGAACCAGCGCGTATCGTTCAATCGCAGCCCTAGTCCTAAGGGTGAAAAGGCCACGAACGTGTGCCCGGCCTAATCGGATGAAATGGGTGACTGTTGTCTTGTCCAATTTATGCGTTGGTCTTTCTGTTAAATCAAGGTAATACTGCACCATGGCATTTACTCCAGAGCGCCGCCAGCAGTGCGTAAAGGCAACTGCTGTTGATCATGCCATTGACTTGGCCTGCACGCATGGCTTGTCATTCGCATCGACATATTTCGCAACCAGAGACTGTCCGATAAAACCATCACGCGTATCCTCTTGGCCCCCAGGACCAGCATCGCAAGCATGAATGCTCCGGCCTACATCCTGAATTGCCATATGCATCAGAGCTGCGGGACTCCAGCAATACACCTGTCCGACAACTTAGTTATAGTTCACGCCCAAGACTTGGACATTTTCGTGGATGCGGCGAACGCTCTGCTTGCGGAATCGAGCGGGAAACGGATGGTGCGGGAGGCGGCCACGCTATTTTCTACGTTGGCCATACCATAGCTTTCGGAAAGGACGATCTTGTCACTTTCGACGACCGTAATTTGCAGGCCGGGGCATGATCGCCTGTATCGACCGTTTGGTCTGGTACAACTTGAGCACATCGAGAGACTTCAATCCGAAGGCGTCCCTGAAGTCACAAGCATTGATGAGGATATTTCGCGGTAGTGAAAGCGACACCTTCGAAATCGCGATGATTGTTGCCAGCCCCACGGTGCCCTGACACGGCCTTTGCAGCGCTCTGTGCGTGGACGCCGAAGAATTCTACGTGACGCGATTCTGGGGAATCGAATCGCGCGAGCGGAACACATTGATATATTACCAACAATCCAGCTACAATCATCTCTCGTCTTTTGATAAGGGAGATTCATCATGTTCGTTGTCCTTCTCAAGTTTTCTGATAATAAGAGCCGTGCACCCGAGTTCATGCAAGGCCACAATGACTGGATCAAGCGCGGTATCGACGATGGCAAGTTCATTCTGGTTGGCAGTATCAAGCCGGGCCTGGGCGGCGCCATTCTTGCCGTAGACAGTTCGTTGGCCGATTTGCAGGCACGCATCGATGCCGATCCATTTGTCGTCGAGAACATCGTGCGCGCAGAGATCCTGGAAATCGCACCAGGAAAATACGATCAGCGCCTGGCTTTCCTGGCCGAATAATGCCGAGCCTTTGCGAGAGCCGATTGCGGTGTCGCGCTCATGTGAGCAGGCGCCAATGATTACTTTAGCAGGAAGAGTTAGCAGTTGAGCACCATAGTCATGGAAGAAGATGGCCAGCCCCGCTGCCGCTGGTGCGCCACGGCGCCAGAGTTTTTGCACTATCACGATTCCGAATGGGGGTTCCCGGTTGTCGATGATGTCCGTTTGTTCGAAAAGATCTGCCTGGAAGGATTTCAGTCCCGCTTGAGCTGGCGAACCATCCTCGCAAAACGCGAAAATTTCAGGCGCGCCTTCCATGGCTTTGACTTCAATAGAATCGCAAAGTACTCGGAACGCGATGTCGAACGCTTGATAGCTGACGAAGGCATTGTCCGGCATCGTGGCAAGATCGAAGCCGTTATCAACAATGCGCGTCGAGCCAAAGAGATGGTCGAGAAGGAAGGCTCGTTGGCTGCGTTCCTCTGGAAAATTCGAGCCCGCAGCGGATGACCTCGCCCCACCGCAGACCGCTTCGACTTCGGCGCAATCTAACGCCTTGTCCAAAGAATTGAAAAAGCTGGGCTGGAAGTTCGTTGGACCAACCACCGTCTACGCGTTCATGCAGGCCATGGGCCTGATCAACGACCACGTCGACGCATGCATCATTCGCGACAAAGTGGATTGCGCAAGGAAAAATTTCAAGCGCCCCGGCTGAAACCTGAAAGAAGGGTAGCCGGCTGGGGACCTTGGATGCCCCCTCGTCGGCAACTGCCCTCGATTTGCCACCCTGCACCTGTGGTGCCGTGATCGGACCAGCGGTCCAAGCCCGCGTTAAAGTTCAATTGATTTATGGACCCGCATCGGCAGGGAGCAGCTTTGACATCGCGCCGACGAACCTATGCTTCACGGGGGAGCATGGACATCGACAGGCTTGGGCAGACTCGCAAGCTGAAGTTCCGCGAGCGCCCCGTATAGTGGAGGACTCAGCACACGCGAAATTGTGCTGGCCGTCACTGCACAAGCCATGAGACTCAGTACCATTGCGTGGCCATCGACCATTTCCATCACGATGATGAACGAAGTCAGTGGCGCTTGCGTCGCGGCTGCCAGGAAGCCCACCATCCCCAATGCAATCAGGGCGGGCGCATGAGGATAATGGATCAAGGTGGCGACATTGCTACCGAGTCCGGCACCAATTGCTAACGACGGCGCAAAGATTCCCCCCGGTGTACCCGACCAGACTGTCAGCCAAGTGGCAATAAATTTGAGGAATGCGAAATCCATGGTGACAGCTTGTGCGCCGTCAAGCAGCAGCAGTGTGGCCCTGTCGCTACTGCCGAAAATAGCCCCGCCACTCGCAATGCCTATGAGGGCCACGGCCGCACCACACGACATTGCGAAGCGCACAGGGTAGCGGTTTCGAAGACGCCCGGCTAGATCGGCCGGCGCGCTCTTCAACGACGCGAGTAGCAAGCGGGCAAAAAGTCCCCCTGCAGCGCCAGCAACAATCGTCACGAATAGCCCCGGCCAAAGAAGTGTCATGCCAATTGGACCTGGATGAATGACCCCGAAGTGCGTGGCATTGCCCTCGAGCGCCACGGCGATCAATCCTGCAAGGACAATTCCCGCGACGATCAGGCCACTGTTGCGCTGTTCAGGGCTCCGCGCCAGTTCTTCGATCGCAAACATCACACCCGCCAGCGGCGCGTTGAACGCAGCGGCGATGCCCGCCGATCCCCCCGCAATTAACAAAGCCCGAGCATGGACTGTAGATTGCTGCGGCAAGAAGCGTTTTGCCGCCAGCATTACTCCGGCCGCAATTTGGACCGATGGCCCTTCGCGGCCAATTGACAAGCCACCAAGCAAACCCGCAGAAGTCAGTACAGTCTTGTAGATGCTGAGCATCAACGACACGAACCCGCCTCGCTGGGACGACAACAACGAAGGCTCAAGCGCGACCATAACCTGCGGGATGCCGGATCCTGCCGCGCCAGGCGCAAATCGCCTGGTGCTCCAAACGATGGCGCCGCACATGCAGGACATCCACAAAATGGTCAGCCACCATTGCGGAGCGATCACGCGTTGAAACATGCCAAACGCCGCCTCGGCCAGCCATGTGAATCCGACGATGGCCAAGCCGGCAGTCGCCGACGCCGTCATTACAACGACTCGCGTGCGCCAAAGTGTTGGAGTGGCAAACTCGCGCTTAAAGGCTATGCCAATATTGTGTGGTTGAATCTTCATTGATCAATCTATATCGTGCTTTTTGGCGTAACCGGGCCATTGTATTACATTTGCACAAATGTAAGCATCCAATCACACATTGGCAAAATCCAAGGTTGCGCCGACGGACAATTCCAAGCCGCCTGACACGAATGCGTTTATTCAAATATATTTCGGCTGTTAAAGCAGCCCGAATCCCAGGCGGCCAGTTCTGCGGGCATGCCTGGGCATTCGGCTTTTCTGCTTCCCCAGCTGCAAGGACAAAGCCGAAGTTGCGACGCGAATTCCTAAGTAAAGGATCATACGAAGAATGCAGTTTCACCGCGACAATGGGGCGAACTGACGACCCGGAACCAAATTCTTGCTACCGAGTTAAACAGCCCGCTTCTCGCAGGCAGCTCGCAAGCGAGAAACATCAATCGGTAACACCACGCGAGGATGACTGCGATCACGAGCGCAGAACAGAGAGAAGTTGTCGCCCCACGGGGAGCAACTTCGCGCAGTCAACACGACGCTTCGCCCCCAGGCGTAAAAATGCGCACGCCCCCAAGTTCCGCTCATTTAACTGCACGCTTCGCAAACTGCCGGACTGCGGCGGAACGCCCCGACGCCTGAACCGCGTCCCAATCCGCGCTGCAACGCTTGCAGCGCCGTCGTCTGCTAAAATTCGTGCCACCTGGCGTCGGCCAGGTTCGATAGCCTGGCTGCCCGATCACGTCATCGATTTCGCAAGAATAGACCCTACTCCCTCACATGTTACAAGACCAATTGGGTTCCCACCCGGACAGCGCTCACGCTACTTCGATACGTGTCCTGCGTCAGTTTCGTATTGTCTTCAACGCTGTCAGAAACCATTTCCGGGAGGTGGAACGGGTGGCGGGAATCGGAGGCGCACAACTTTGGGCCCTGTCCACGATCAAGGCGACCCCGAACTGCAATGTCTCGGACCTCACCACCGCGCTCGACATTCATCAGTCGACTGCGAGCAATTTGGTCAAGGGCCTGGTGACCCGCGGTCTCGTTCACGTTTCGCGCGACACCTCCGATCGCCGTGCAGTCGTCCTTGACACTACCGCCGATGGAGAAAAAATTCTTAGCACGGCGCCGGGCCCATTTAGCGGCATCCTCCCTGACGCTCTGGCAAGTTTGGATCCGGCCATCCTCGCGCGACTGGAGCAAGATCTGTCCACGCTGATCACCGCGCTCGACGCGGATCTTTCGCTCGCGCACAAGCCGCTGGCCACCAGCTAATTGATTGAGGTGTGCGGTACTCGTTTGCGTAATGACGGCGTATGAAGGAAGCGTCAAGCATCGTTGATTTCAGCCGTTCCCGATGGAGTCGGGCACGGCCCGCACCCGCAGGCGCTATCAGCGCCTGTTTGAAATCAGCCAGGCTATTCACGCCACAGTGTTTGGCTGGAATGCAGCAGACACGATTGCGCAGGGTACCGCCAAGCCAAGCGCACCTGCTCTAATGGATTGGCCTCGCGTGATATTGCAGTGCAAAATAGCGGTCTTTGCAGGACTTTTGCTTTACGTGTTGGTAGGTCACTAAATCCGCCGCCTAGATTGTCCTAACGTAATCGGCAAAGAAGCCAGTGACACAACACCCGCCCCTTTATTGAGGCCACTTTCAGGGGCACCTTTATTGCGTCGATTTGCATGTCGCTATTTTCCTGGCGGCACGCTGTTCTTATGCACAATCGCAATCAGAATCAACAAATACTCAATCAATCTGAGTAGATAGATTTGCGGCGCATCAGGCGGCATCGAAGGCCACGCTTGCAGCAGGCGATGCACTGCCTCCAGAGCAAATGCGAGCGCAAACAGCAAGAACAGGGGATCCCGCGTCTGGCGCCAAAAGCGAAGAAAGAATGTCGCCACCACCAGCGCCGCCAGCACGATTGCACCACTTAACCAGGCTGAAACGAGCATCAGTCCTCCTCCCAAATCAGGCCATAGAGCAGAGGCAGCAAAGCCAGCAATCCGGCTCCCAGGCGCACAGCTATCAGGTCTGTGTCAGGGATGAGCAATCGGTCAATGACCAGCAATACATTGTTCAGGAACATCCCGGCGAAGCAGAGCCCACACCAGAACAGCAAACGATGCCCCGACTGCCGATAGCTGCGCAACACCAACCACGCGCATGCCAGCGCGGTGACGGCACATAGAATATAGATCACGCTTGCCATATCAGTTGTCCTTCTTCCAAACAAATGCATCCGCGAGCAAATGCGCCTTGGCACTGGAACGCTGGTGAATCAGCGTGCTGATGGAGATCAGATGGTGACTGTACGTATAGGCGACCTTGTCCCAAATCTCGGCAAGCTCCGCTGTTCTAGGCGAGTAACAATATCCATCGGCGTTGTCTGAGTCGAGGGCCACGACCCCTGCGTGACGCAAGCGCTCCAGCAACCGCGCGGCGACAACATCAGGGAGGTACAGGCGTTTCGCCACCTGAGTCGGCAGCCAGACCATCGCTCGGTTCTCTCGCAACAATAGAACAGCTTCCAGGTATGGCACCGACGGTACGCATTGCAATACAAAGCGTCGAACGTCGTCTGGAATGCTGGCGTGGTTCATGGTGCGAGACGCCCCTTTCCGTTCGATATTGAGATCCAATGGCGATAACGAAATCATATTGCACCAAATGTATATTTGGTGCAATATCCGCACGGCTACGGTGCACACTGCAGACCGGTCTCGCCGGCCACGAGCACTCCTCGCCTCCCTAGCACGGTAATGCCGTCGATTGAAAATGGGTGACCCTGAGGTGGGGCAAGCGTCCACTGCCCATGGTCTGCAGGCCATGCATTCTTCAGTCCACCAACTCAAATGAGCCTCCAGCATGAACAACACGCCAACGCCAGCTGACGCCACGGGCGTCGAAACCATCACGACGCGGCATCGATTCAGTCTGCTGCATGATAAGGCGGATGACGACGTGATCGACAGCTCGTTACGGGCCGGCGTGGAACTTCAGGGGGCTACGCCCTGGATTCTGATGCTCGCGATTCTGATCGCCTCCATCGGCCTGAACATCAATTCTCCCGCCGTCATCATTGGCGCCATGCTGATCTCGCCGCTGATGGGTCCCATTGTCGGCATCGGCTATGGTATAGGCATCTATGACTTCGCCTTGATTCGTCGTTCGCTCCTCAACCTGGGCATCGCGGCGGGCCTCAGCCTCACCACCGCGACCTTGTACTTTCTATTGACTCCTCTCGACGAAGCACAGTCGGAACTCCTCGCACGTACTACGCCGACGCTGTGGGATGTTCTGATCGCACTGGCTGGCGGCCTGGCGGGAATGATCGGCCAGACCCGTCGTGAAAAGTCCAATGTGATACCTGGCGTGGCAATCGCCACCGCCCTGATGCCCCCCCTTGTGCACGGCGGGCTATGGACTCGCCCATCGCGACTGGAGCGCGTTCGGCGGTGCGTTCTATCTATTCTCGATCAACTGCGTCTTTATCGCCGCGTCCGCTGTTTTCGTCATCGAATACTTGCGTCTACCGCACCGCAAGTTCGTTGACCAGTTCGTCGAACGACGCGTAAAACGCGCGCTCCTATTCGTCGTGCTGGTCACTGCACTGCCCAGCATTTACCTTGCCGTTCAATTGGTCGAGCATGAAGTCTTCAGAAGTCGCGCGCGCCAATTCGTTCGCCAGGAGTTCAGCCGGCAAAATGTTCACGTAGTCGATGTGCGTCCCGAACCTCGGAGCAGGCAGGTTGAACTGACGCTGATTGGTGCCCGCGTGCCACCCGGCGCGTTAGCGGTCATCGAGCAGCGCCTGCCCGCGGCCGGCCTTCGCGGTGCAAAACTTCTCGTCCACCAGTCCGAAGACAGCAAGATCGATCTCGGCACGCTGAAAGCCGATATCGTTGGCGACATCTTTCGCAACACCCAACAGGAATTGCGCGACAAAGACGAGTTAATCGCCAAGTTACGCCAGGACCTTCGCCAGGGCGACGATTGGCGCCGCACTGCCAGCGCGGTTGCGGCGGAATTCAAGGCCCAGTACCCCGATTGTGGCGACGTAATAGTCGGTCTCGCAGCATCAACAGACGATCAGGGCGAGCGCAAAGACATACCCATGCTGACCGCGGCATGCAAACGTGCGCTCAGTCCCAGCGACGTGAAACGGGCAGGCGCGTGGCTGCGCGCCAGGGCAAACTCGGAGGATGCACGCGTCACCGTTACAGCAAGTCGTGCAAGGCGCTGATTGTCGCGCGTCGACTTCTCGCTGGCGCGCTGTCCTCAACCTTCAGGACTTAGCCGTATCCTGGGGCGCACTGACATTCTGTTGCCGCACACCGTCTTTTCCCGACGCCTTGATCTCGTACATGAGTTCGTCCGCACCATGCAGCACCGCTTCAAAACTCGCCGGTGCTCGTCTGAACGTCGCCACGCCGATGCTCGCACTGGTCTGCACATTGAGGCTCTGGAACAAAGACTGCAAATTAGCGTGAACGGCTTGGGCCAGATTGCGGCCGCCTTCCCCGTCGGTTCGCGGCAAAATCACGGCGAACTCGTCGCCGCCGACGCGTGCAGCGACATCACTCTCGCGTATGAGCCGACGCAGTTCCATCGCGGTCGCCCGCAACAACTGGTCGCCAGCCTTGTGGCCGTGGGAATCGTTGACGGCCTTAAAATTGTCCAGGTCAATGAACATCAGGCTCAGGCATTCCGCAGTACGGCGCATGCGCACCAGTTCCGCTTCGCCATGCCAATAGCACGCGCGACGATTGTGTAATCCCGTCAGCGGATCGACCATACTCAACTCGGCCAACGCCATTCCCATGTCATGCAAACGCCCCCAACCAGCAACCACGGTCAGGGACACCATGAGGCGCGCAGCGGCGGTGACCCACTCATTGATACCTGCCGTGCCGTCGCCCACCCATGCGACAAAGCTGGCAGACGCCACACCCAGCACGCACGATATCATCCCTGCACGTTGCCCAAACTGGCTCGTGACATACAAGACAGGGAGTAAATAAAAGACGAAGAGGTGGATCTCCGGCCCACCCAAGAAATCCAATCCCGCAATACCGAGGAACAGGCCCATCGCCCCGAGCGCGGCCATTCGCTTTCGGCCAGGCGCCACCGCTGGACGCGACTTGTGCCATAAACGAAAGGCGCGCTCGGCCGGAGCACTTTCAGGATGATGTTGAGTGGACAGCAAACCGGCACCTCCCATTCCAATCGAAGCGGTACCGCAGGAGAGCGTAGCCCGTGGCCGACCTCTAAGCCAGTTACAACCGGGCCAAACGGAAATTATATGGCCAGAAATGCATTTGCACAATTGCAAATATCAATCGTGTCGGGCGAAGTTTATTGCACGTTGCAAGCGCAGCTAACGACGCTCGATGCTGGAACACCATCATCACAAAGCCGGCATCGTCACCGACAATGCAGTTCGCCTACCGCACCTCCCTAACGCATTCGCACCCGAGAACTACTCCGCTGGAAACCGAACAGCGACGCGCAACCCGGCATCACCGCGCGTGGAAGGCGATAATACGACGGTGGCACCGAGTTGATCGGCAATCGCGCGTACAATGGCCAAACCTAGCCCTGAGCCAGACTGCCCGTTTCCCACTACCCTATAGAAGGGATCAAAGACCCGTTCACGGTCAGTGGTCGGGATTCCCGGGCCGGAATCGTCGACAATCAGCAGGATCGCGTCGCCAGAGCGCGTGCACGTAATATCCACCTGCCCGCCTGCCGGTGAATACCGGATGGCATTGTCCAGCAGATTTTTGATGAGTACTCTCACGTCGACCGGATTTGCCAGCACATGCACGTCGTCTGTCTCCACAACGCCCACGTCGATGTTCTTATCTTCGGCCAACGGCATCAGATCTTCCAGCACCGTTCGCACCGCACTTTGCAACGAGCACTCGATCACGTCATGACGCTGATGCGCCTGCGACCGCGCAAGGGCGAGCAACTGTTCCAGCAGTTCGCGCGTACGCTGCAAACCATCTGCCAGTGCAGCCATACGATGCCGCGCTTCCGCAGACATGTCGGCAGCAGCTAGGCGCTCCGCCTGCAGGGACATGGCCGTCAGCGGAGTGCGCATCTCATGCGCGGCGTCCGCCACGAATCGGCTTTGTTGGACCAAAGCCAGTTCCGTGCGCGTCAGCAGCCGATTCATGGAGACGATCAGCGGCTCCAGCTCCGAGGGCAGGCCAACCATGTCCAGTTGTCCGAAATCCGTATCACTTCGCTCCCTTAATTCAGCTGAAAGCGCCCGCAGCGGCATGAACATCCTGCGCACAAGGACGCCGACCAGGATCAACAGCAGCGGTGCAAACACGGCGAAGGGAAGCAAAGCGCGCATCGCGCTCTTCGTCGCGGCGGCATCGCGCATCTTCGTCTGCTGCGCGACCGCAATGCGCACGCCCTTGTCGCGCGGACGAACAAACACGCGCCACGTCTCGCCACTTGCCATGACCGTTTGCAGGCCATCGCGCAAAGCCTCGGTCAACAGCGGATTGCGGTCCGGCGCCGCAGGGTCGTGCTGGATCCCTTCGCGAAGAAACCGTACAACCAGGCGTTCGTCGAGGTGAACGCCCTGGATATGCCTGCGTTCGGCAAGGGTGATCGGTCCGGATTCGATACGTCCAATGAGCTCGGCCGTCTGGCGTAATTGCTTATCCTGCAACAGATGGGAATCGGCCTTCGTCGAGAAGAATGTGTAACTGGCGACCGCCAACGCCAGCGCCACAATCGCCGCGGACAGGAACACCGATAGCCTGACCTGCAGCGATGTCATCGAGGTCCACGCGGAACCATCCATCCGACACCCCTCACGTTCTTGATGGCTTCGCTGCCCAGCTTCTTTCGGAGCGAATGAATCAGGAATTCTACTGCGTTGCTTTCCACCTCTTCATTCCAGCCATAGATCCGGCCTTCCAGTTCCGAACGGGATAAGATCGCCCCCGGCCGCGCTAGCAAAGCATGCAGCAGCGCGAACTCCCGCCCCGTTAATTGCACTTGCTCGTCACGGACGGTGACCTCGTGCGTGGACGGATCGAGCGTCAGAATACCATTGGAGAAGGTGGACCGGACGCCCGCCCCCTGTCGCCGAGTGACGGCACGGATACGCGCCAGCAACTCGCGCAAGATGAAGGGTTTGACCAGGTAGTCATCGGCCCCGCCGTCCAGGCCGGCAACCCGGTCGTCGATGGAATCATGCGCGGTCAGGATCACAACCGGAATAGGATTGCCCGCCTTGCGAACTTCCCCAAGCACCGACATGCCATCCCGTCCGGGCAGGCCCAGATCCAACAACACCAGCTCATAGGCCTGGTCCGACAACGCTTCCAGCGCGGTGGCGCCATTGATGACCCAGTCGACCCCATAACCATTCTCGCGCAGTCCTTGCTGGACAGCCGCACCGATCATGTAGTCGTCTTCAACCAGCAGGACGCGCATCAGCGGCCTCCTGCGCCTTGCCAATCGACCACCGCTGCAATGAACACTCGAATGGCTGCTCGAATGCCTCGCTCGCCGCCCGCGCCACGTCGTTCATACTCGCACCTTCCGCAATATGCTCCGTCAGCCAGCGCGCCTGTCCGCCGGCGTCCAGCAGGTCCTCGATCACCCGCCGCGCGGCGCCAAAGTAGGGATCGGCCGAGCGCAAGGCCAGTCTGGCGAGGTCCGAGCGCACAACCTCCCTTACCGGATGCTCGCGACCGCTATAAGGATCAATCCACTGCGCATCGACGCCGTTCTTGGCAGCATTGAACCGATTCCAGGTATACAACTCGCGCGCCCCGTCATCCACCCAGCGCGTGGGCGAATGCAGAATTTCGAGACAGAGTTCGCGGGCATAGCTGGCAAACGCTGCCGCATAAGCCGGCTGGAGCGGCGTATCGAGTACCCGCAGCTCAATGGTGCCATATTCCGGTTTCGGCCGAACGTCCCAGTAAAAATCCTTGATGCTCTTCACGATACCATGCGCGGCCAGGCGATCGAAGTGATGAACGAAGTCGTTCCACGTCCGGATATGTGACGGCATGGTGCCGCTCATCGGAAACGCCCCGACCACGTTGCTGCGTGCACTGGAGAAGCCTGAATCTTCGCCTTGCCAGCACGGCGAATTCGCCGACAGCGCGATAAATAGCGGTGCGCGCTGGGTAAGCGCCGAGCACACGCGAATCGCATCATCCGCGGAGGGCATCCCTACATGCACGTGCATGCCGAAAACAGTAAACATCTTAGCCAGATACCCATACTTTCGGGCCGACTCCCGGTAACGCTCTTTTGGGTAGATCCGCTGCTCGTTCCAGCGTTGGAACGGATGCGCTCCGCCGCCAGAAATGGCAGCGCCCACATCGAATGCTGCACGCAGTACCGTGCGGCGAATCTCTTCGATCTGCGCCAGCGCTTCCCCATAGTTATGCAGGATCGATGTCGCCACCTCCAACATCGATGTCGTGATTTCCGGTGTCGCCACCCAGTTTCGCTTGGTCTGATTCAGCAAACGCAAAATATCCGGCGCAGCCGGCAACAGGTCAAACGTCAACCGATCAAGCACCATCAGTTCGAGTTCAATCCCCATCGTTCCAGGCGCCGACTGGCTAAATTTCGGCAAGAACGCGGGCCCCTCCCCCGCCACAGCCCGGGCCATTGCATCCTCCGCTGGCGGCGCGACCATCGCAATATCGGTCATGTCATTCCCTTTCCCGTACTTCGCCCGCAAGTCGTAAGCTCCACCAGGTGAGGCCAGGCGCGATCAACACATTGAGCGCCAGTAGTGTTCCCATCACACTTGCAGCAAGACCACTCATACCCGTCGTCTGGGCGATGGACGTGTCCACGACGAGCGAACCAACGCTGGCAAGGGAACACAACGTGATCGCCATTGCGTTCTTCTTTTCGCTGCTCCAAGCATCGCTGACGGACAGCGACAAGCGCGTAATTCCCATACGCATCGCAAACAACAGCACCGCGAGCAGTACCGGCGCCCACCCGGCCACATCACGCACATCGACTAAGGCCGCCGACATCATGAACAACAAGGCATAACCGATCTCCTGTCCGGTCCTGATCTGTGCCTGAAACACGTTTTCACGCGACTCTGCATTTCTCAACAACAGGCCCATCAGCAAGAGCGACAACAATGCGCTGGACGAGCTGACCGAACACAAGCCCAGATCCATCAGGAGTGTAGCGAGCAGAATGCCTGGTCGCACCGATGCCTGGGCTCTGGCAATGCGTGTCGCCAACGCGTACGAACCGTAACAGAACGCCGCAATCAGCCCACCTAGCACAAGCTTCGTGCCTTGCTTGACGAGTTCCTCAAGCAGGCCACCGCCAGCGTCCTGACTGCGCGAATGCAACCAGGCGAGGGAGGCCGAAAGAGCAAGCAGGCCTACCAGATTGCTCAGCCCGACCGCGTTCGCACCAGCATAGGTCACGACGCCGCTCGAATCGGAGTCCGCAGTCATCGAAGCGTACACGACTGGGTTAATAGCGATGAGAATGGAACCGATCAGGGCGGCTTCCACTGCGCTCGCGCCAGCGAGCCACAACACTGCCGCACAGGAGACACCTCGTCCAATACATCCAACGAGCAACGCCATACCTTGTCGCCTACTCCGACATAGCCAGCCCAGATCCATCTTGCGCCCCACTTCAAAGAGGACCAGCGCAGAGGCTGCATTGAGCAATTCCTGGAACTGGGCCAGCAACGGCGCATCCACGATGCCAATTCCGCTTGTCCCGAGCAAGAGCCCGGCAATCACTGCACCGTACAGCTTGGGCAACCCGCGCCGCTGCAGCGCAACCCCGATCACTTGTGAAAGGAGCAGGGCCGCACCAATACTGGCTAACGGCGACAGCATCAACAGCTGGATTTTAGAAAGTACATCATCCATCAACATTACCCACCAACTTGCTCAACCGTTCCAACTCCTCTTCCACCATTTGCGCCGCAGGCGACACGCTGTCCGGTTTAGCCCCACCCGAGATCTTCTCCGCTGCGCTGAGACGCAGGCTAAGGACCGAGCCGTCCCGTTTGGTCGGGATCCAGAGCTGACCGAGAATCATGTCGGATTCACGCCAAACCGCCTTGAAGCGCGCCAGGCCATTCTTACTCTGACGTGACGCGTCGGTAAGGCTGAATGCCCTTATCCAAGTGGCGCCAGGATTGCGGCGCGCAAGCAGGAGTTGCATGGCCGAGCGCTGTTCGTGGCGGTTGTCTTCCACCTGGTAAGGCAGTTGAAAACTGGTTTCATTCACGCCCACCGAATCGATGGTCAGGCAGCGCCCGCCGCTCAACCAGCGCCAACGATTCCCCGTGACTTCGGCGGGAGCCTTTCCGATGCTTTGCAGCCAAGCCGACATCAATGGCCTGGACCGGGATGCCTTCACGTCGCCCGGGATTTCACGACGTAGTGCGTTTGCTTCGGCGGCGAGCAGATCCCATCGGTTTTGCTGCCAGCGGCGCGTGGGCGCCCTTTCCGACGGGTTCCATTGCCATTCACGGGCCATCCAGCTTCCATCCTCGGTGCGCGCCACGATGGCAAGAATCCGCGTGTCTTCGCCATCAAGACCGACCGCTTGTGTCGTCCAGGCCGCATACCACGCCGATGATGGGAATGCGGAACCTGCATATCGATCCTGCATCCAACGCCACCAAGACGCCCCGGGATCAACACAACCGTCTGCCGCCTGGCTCGGTGCCGTCCAGCTACGGACTACCAGGTGCCCCTGCCACGCACAATAGGTTGCGGCCGACTGCCACCCGGGCGCCGCGAGCGTTGGCGACACGGACGCAGTGCACTGGCGTGGACGCATCTGCGCAAAACGCCGCATATCACCAAGAAGACCGCGCTCATAGACTGGAGAACCAACCGGGGCAGCCGCATGAGCGATCATCGGCATCATCACCGCTATCCAACCCGAAATGCACAAGGTCATTGCGCTCTGGAGTTGTCGCAAGGGCGCGTGATTCCTAGGCTTCGTCTCGCACATGCCGGATATATGTCTTGGGTGCTGGGATACTCTCATTTCTCTATCGACATGCAACTGGTTCACAGGGACGATCAAGGCTCGCCACCGACATGCGAATGCAGCGAATCGCAACAAGAGTACAGGGCAACACTTAGCTCACACTTAGCATAAGCAAGCGAGTAATCCGCTTGTTGGGGCATCACCGGGCACCTTACTGGCAGTTCAGGCGTTCGATCATGCCTCCCGATGCACACTTGCCAACATGGCGCGGCAACGGAAATCGTGACCAACGCGGCATCTCCATCAGTCAGCAACGGCAGGGGAAAACCGATCACCAACGCCATGCCACTCGCCATGGCCATCATCACGAACACATAGGTAACGATGATCATCGCCATCGCCGCGATAACGTGAGAACAGCGTCATGGCGCTGGCCGATGTCTGCATGCCGCGCACGGTCAGGAAAGAAAACAGTATCGGCAGGATCGTAAACGCAGTAACGGCGGTAACGGCAGTAACGGCATCAGCGCCAACAGCGCCTTGTCGAGCGAGTAATGGTTGCTTCGCCTTGCGGAAATGGCAAACGAGCGAACACGACGCATGCTGAATTATCGTCAGTCGGTGGATACATGACCGGTACGGGGCGAAATGGTGGCGGGCGATTAATGCATAATTAGCGCCGGAACATGCAGGTCGGGCATCACCGTAGTCGAAACGCTGCCAAGAAGCAATTCGCGCAGGCGCGAATGTCCGTAGCCCCCCAGTACCAAAAGATCGGCGCCGCGCGACTTCACGTGACCGAGCAAGGCTTCGCCAATATCAACATTCCTTCTGGCATGCAGGAAGGTCGTGCGCGCATAAATATTGTGGGAAGCCAAATAGCTCGATAGGGCTTCCAGTTCTCCTGGCAAGTTGAAGCCATCGTCCGTCGAATATGTCACCGCCTCAACCACCTGCGCACGCTGCAATATTGGCAGTGCGGCGAACACGGCGCGGATGGCCGCAGCGCTTTCATCCCATGCGATGACGATGCGCTGCCCGCAGGACTGGCCGGAAAACCCATTCGGCACGACCAGCACGGGGCGCGAGGCGTTGCGCAGCAACTGCTGCGGAAGCGTCCGCCAGCCATTGCGCCAGTGCCCCCGCCCCGTGCCCTGTCCAACGACGGCAAGGTCCGCAAACGCCATCTGTTCCTTCAGCTCCTTCTCCGCATGCCCGTTGGCGCGGCGCGTCTCTACTGTCTCGACGCCCATCCGCCGTGCAAGCTCTTCAAGACTGACCAATGCGCTGCTCGCCGCATCGATCTTGTCCATGAGGTGTCGGGCGATGGTTTCATTGCCCGTCTCCACCAGCCCGGGTGCAAGCAACAGCTCGATGCCGGAACACGCCACGCCAATGAGGCGGGCATCAAAAGTCTTCGCCAGTTGCACCGCAACCCTGCCAACATTAGGATCAAATGGCGGCCCCGCATGCATCAGGATGTTCTTGAACATCGTCATCGTCTCTCCTTACTCCTTTTTGTTATCGATCCGGCTCATCAATCTTCAACCGAAGTTCTTCACGTTCTCGATCGACATGAAAATCTGCCGCTCCAATCGGCATGCCGGCTGCGCCCAGTGCAAAACAGGCTAGTTGCAGCCCCGACTCCAGCGCCTCCGATACAACTTCACTGGCGCCTGCAGCCTTCAAGGCACGGGCGTGTCGCTCGTCGCGCGCTCGCGCCAACAGGACCAGTTCAGGATCGTGGCGGCGCAGCGCGACCACCGCGCGCAACGCCGCGCGCGGATCATCCATCGTCAGCACCACGCAGGCGGCGCGCGCGCTGCCCAGGCGCTGGAGCATCTCCGGCAACGAAGCGTCCCCGGAGTACACGCACGCTTCCTTGCGCTGGCGGCGCGCCATGTCGACGAGGTGCCGGTCGCGCTCGACGGCCACAAATTCGAAGCCTTGCTTCTTCAAGACGTCGGCCACCAGTTGGCCAACACGACCATACCCGCCAATGATGACGTGACCATTGAGGCGCCCGGCGAGCTCGTCCATCAATTGCAGCCCCGTTTCGTCGTAGCGCTCGCCGGACCTCGCCAGGCGCGCTCCCACGGCTGCGGCCATGGGCGCCAGCAGCATGCTCAGGCTGACCACCAGCAGCAGGAACTGGCTTCCAGCCCGAGAGACAACCTGGGTACTGACTGCATACGCGAGAACGATGAAGGCAAACTCGCCGCCCTGGCCCAGTAGCAGTCCACCGTGCACGGCCCGGCGCCACCCCAGCCCGCGCAGGAGTACAGCCACCACCGCCCCCTTCAGCGCCAGCAGCGCCAGTACCGATGCCGGCAGCAGGAGTGGATATTCGGCTGCGACACCCAGATCGATCTCCATCCCGACGGACATGAAGAACAGTCCCATGAGCAAGCCTTTGAATGGCTCAACGATGATCTCCACCTCATATTGGAATTCGCTGTCGGCCAACAACAAGCCTGCCAGCAGCGCCCCAAGGGCAAGCGATAAGCCAGCCCAGGCCGTCAAGGCGCCGATACCAATAGTCAACAGCAAAATCAGGGCAACGAATACCTCAGGCTGTCTTTGTACGGCAGGAGAAGAAAATAGCGGCTTCGTGACGCGCCTTCCCAGGTAGTACAACACCGCAATGGTCACTGCCGCCTGCAGCACCGCCAACAGTAGCGTCAGCCACAGAGCCTGCCCGCTCCCCTTGCCGAGCCCTTCCACCAGGATCAGCGCCGGCACCACCGCCAAATCCTGCAGCAACAGGATCGCAAAGCACTTCTGGCCCAGCGCGCTGCGCAACGTGTGCTGACGACTCATCAGGTCCATCACGACAGCGGTACTGGACATGGCCAGGGTCACGCCGATCGCGACGGAGGCGGCACCTGTATTGTCAAACGCCAAGGCGAACATGCCGACCAGCACAGCGGTGATCGCCAGTTGCGCCAGCCCTGTGCCAAACACATCGCGCCGCAGCGACCACAGGCGCGCCGGCGACAACTCCAGCCCGATCATGAACATCAGGAAGACAATTCCGAGCTCGGCCAATGGCTTGATGCGCTCGATGTCCTGAAAGCTCACCCAGCCAAGCGCCGGCACCGAGGGCAGCCAGCTTGCCATGCCATGCGGTCCAAAGACGATGCCGACCAGCAGGAAGCCCACGGTCTGGTTGACGCGCATGCGCTGCAGGACCGGCACCAGAATGCCTGCCAAGGCCAGAAACAGCAAAACCTCGCGTAAGTGTTGGACGGACATGCAACCCTTCAGCTAATGTAGCGTTATTCAAAAACTCGCAGGCACGGTGACTGGGCCTGTTGCTTACTGCGTTACCGTCACTCTGGAGCCGCGACATGGAACACCTGCCCGTCCACCAGTTGCACCTCAAGGTGCGCTCGCTCGACGACCTGTTCAACTCGCTCGATCCATCGCCGTTCTTCACCCAGGAGCTCGATCGCGCCGCCGACCAGTACATCGAAAAGTGGGCCAGGCGCTATCCGGCCAATAGCGCGCTGCACCTCTCGGTACAGCTTGCTACCCCGCCCACCGATACCCACCAGGCTGCCCACCTGTCGCACGCGCTCCGCCAGCACTTCGCCCTGAGCCGCCATAGCGCCCGCGCGGATCTCACCGACCTGCTATGGCAAGGCCGCCTCAGCCTGCTGATCGGCTGTTGTTTCGTCGCCGCGTGCATCCTGTCCGCCGATCTGCTACGCACTTACGGCAGCGGCGCCATCACAGCGGTCTTCCGCGAAGGGCTGACGATTGTCGGGTGGGTCGCACTTTGGCGCCCCATACAAATATTCCTTTACGACTGGTGGCCGCTCTGGCGACGCATCCAGGTGCTCGCCAATCTTGAACGCATGCGCGTCGAACTCCTCGTCAACAATGTCTCCTTTTCCCATCAAAGCGATCTCTCTGGAGGGAGCTAGCGGATGTCGCCCAATCCCAAGACCACGCCCAGCGCAGTCACATACAGTGCGTAGCACGCCAACATCAGGACGCCCCGCATTCGACTGAGCTCCCCGCGATATGGCATGACCAGCAACACCGCCCCCGCCCCCAGCAGCAACATGATCCATGTCGGCAACAATGGCACCTGAACTGGTGCGATGACAGCAGCCGTTCCGAGGATCGCCAGGCCATTGAACAGATTGCTGCCCAGAAGCGTGCCCAGACCCACGTCGTGATGCCCACGCCAGCGCGAGACCAGCGTCGTCATCAGTTCGGGCATTGATGTGCCCAGGGCGACCACCGTGGCGCCGACAACCGCGTCCGGAAAATCGAACGCGCGCGCCATGGCTCTCCCGCCCTGTGCAAACAAATCGCCGGCCACTGCCAAGATACCTACGCCGGCGACCAGGCGTGCCAACAGAAGGCCCGCGCGTACGCTCATACCGCCTACCAGGTCCGTCGCGGCCTGAACACGCGTTCTGCGCCCGCTGGTGACCGTGAACCATAACCATGCAACAAATCCGACCCACAACACGCTGCCATCCCAGCGCGACAGCGTACCGTCCACCACCAGGCCGGCCGTCACCAGGGGCGCCGCCAGCACATACGCGACATGCCAACGCAGCGCCCGCGTATCCGCCGGCAAGGGGCCAAAAAGCAGCGACAACCCAAGTATCAACAGGATGTTGGTGATATTGCTTCCCAGCGCGTCGCCCATCGCCAGCGCCGAATTTCCGCTCGCGGACGCGGCAATGGTCACCGTCATTTCCGGCGCAGATGGCGCGCAGGCGGCGACCGTCATCGCCAGCAGGAGCTCTGGCAAGGCCCATCGCTGCGCCACGCCGACGACTCCACGCACAAACAACTCGCCACCGATCCCGGCGAGTACAGTTGCAACCAATAAGGCCCCGACATGCGGCCAGAGCGCCTCATTCATCGGCCAGTGCTCGCCTCGGAACGCTTGGCGCCGCGGAAGACTGACCCGCAGCGTGGCCTAGCGTACGACAGCAATGGACTCCGCCTGGAAGTCGTCTGCGTGGATCTTGCCCTTCACGCAGATTTCCAGACCCTGCATTGACGCCGCATCAGTGCCGACAAATTCCGTGTGCGCCGACCAGCCCACGTTATAGGCATGTCCTTCCTGCCGTAGCGCAAACCTGCGTCGGCTCGCATCCACATACACCACCATGCCTCGCAATACAAAGGCATCGCGCTGGAGAGGGTCCGTCGCGAGCCGCCGCACAATCGGCCGGACATAGCCTGAAGATGTCACGCCACCAATTTTTCCGATCGCCATGGTAGTACCTCCGTCGCTCGACCTAAGGTAGAAAAAGGGAGCCTCGCCGAAACAAGGCCCCAAGGGCCTTTCGGCCCACCTGCGTACGTAACTTGTTAAACGGCTGCATTCCTCAATTGCACCACCTCTTGAACGGCCCTGCCTTACAGCATGCGGAAGGCACACGCTGCGACCACGGTCGGCACCAGTGCTCCCAGCAGCAGCATTTCCGCCCGGATGGCGCCGTCTTCGAAACCTTCGCGAAGGATCGCGGCGCCCGCCGGATTGGGCGCATTGGCGATGACGGTCAAACCGCCGCCAGTCACTGCGCCCGCGACCAACGCGACCTGGAATTGCGGGGACAAGCCCTGCACCAGCGACGCCAAATAGGTCAGCGCGGCATTGTCCGTGATGGCGGTCAGCGCCGCCGTGCCGTAGAACACCGCGTTCTCGTTAAGTCCGAGCAGCAACGGTTCAATCCACCATGCCTGCTGGCCTCCCAGTACCACCAATCCACCCAAGAAGAACGCCACCAGCAGCGCCTCCTTCAGGATCAGCGGATCCTGATATCGGCCGTAGGCTTGCGCAAAGCCGAGGAAGAACAGGAACGCACCGAGGAATACTGCGGGGTGGTGCGAGAACATCACGACGATGACAAGGAAAGCCAGGTGGACCGCAACCATCGGGAACGGAACCGGGTCGACGCGTTCCGGCGCACTATCGATCGCCGCCAGTTCGCGCCGGAACCAGAACGCTGCGATACCAGCGTTGATGACGATGGCGATGGCTGCCTTCCAGCCAAAGGTGGTGAGCATGAATGGCACGTTCCAGTCCCAGACGCTTGCGACCATCAGCACGGGCGGCGCCGCGAATGTGGTGAGGGTGCCACCGATCGATACATTGACAAAGAGCGTGCCAAGTGTCGCGTACTTCAGCCTTGTCGAGAGGGGATGGCGATAGACGTTCTCACGCAACATCAGTGCCGCCAGGGTCATGGCCGCCGGTTCAGTAATGAAGGAACCTAGCAGCGGCACCACGGTGAGCACCACCATGTAAAGCGCGATGTTCGGGGATAGGGGTAAGCGACGGGATAAGAAGGCGACCATTCGCGCCGCGCACTGCAAGATCGGACGCGTACCCGCAATCACCATGATGGCGAAGACGAACATCGGTTCGGTGAAGTTGCGGCCATCCAGATAATGCGTCGCCTCGTCCTTTCCATGGACGATAAACATTACCAGAATCAGGATCATCGCCCAGAATCCGAAGACCACCTCGACTTCACCAAGCAAGTGGAAAATTCCCGCGTGCCGGGGATGGCGGTGCGCCAGGCGCTCGAAGATGCCGGTGGAAAAGGTATGAAGAACTGCGAGCGCAAACAATACCGCGCCAATCAGCTGGATCGAATTCGGGTGCATCGAAGTAAGGTCGTAGCAGGTCACGCGTGGCGGCCCGACCGTCGCGAATCCTGTCGCACCGGATTGTGCGAACACCCTTATCTCAAATTATACGATATTGAATATGATTCGGTCGAAATATTGCACGCAGAACATCTTAACGCGGCCGGGTTCTCTATTTCTCAACTTCCTTCAATTGGACCAGTTGCCCCAATATCCGCAGGAGGACGTCCATTTCCACAGGCTTGGCAAGGTGTTGCGCCATACCAACTTCCCCGCAACAAATCTTCGTCCGTTCATCGGACCAAGCAGTTAGCGCAATCAGAACCGGGCAGCGTGAACCATACAGATTATGAAGACGAGCAGCCACGGAAAAGCCGCTCATCCCTGGCATGCCAATGTCAAGCAGAACGACATCAGGAATCGACCACGCCACGGCATCGAGGGCGTCTTGGCCAGAATACACCGCAGTCGCATCCCATCCCGAAAGCTCGAGCATGAATGCGACCGTGTCTGCCGCATCCTTATTATCATCGACCACGAGAACGGATCCTTGGCTCATGGTATTCAGTTTAGTCTGCACTTGGCCGACACGCTATTAGACTAATAGGGATAATTGCAAATCGGAAACGTCCGAGAATGATGTTGCAACATTCGACGGACGGGTGTCGAAATACTTGCATTTGAATATTGACTCGTCTAACGTAACTTCATCGCTCCCACACATCGCAGCGACCGCCAATTCCGCACCCGATCCCAGTGCGACGCCCACCTGAAAGTGACAGGCCATGCGCGCTCGCAAGACTGTACGGTCACCATACCGCGACCAACTGGAACTTAATGCATGCTGTATCGACTTTGTCCATGGCGGCCTGTACGCATGGACCTATCTTTCCAAAGCGGGTGTACCGGACGCTGATATCTTGCGCATTCTGAACGCGCCAACCGAATCCTGGTGCTTCAAAGTTCACAACATCGAAGCAATCGCCCAGTTGGCGCTGAGTGCGGCCGGCATTCAACCTCGCGCAAGCGCATGGAAAGTCACGTGCGCCGGTGGGAACCATCTGAAAGGACTCCATTAGACCAGGTAAGGCCAGCAAAGCGCGGCAAGAGCGCGCCAGTGCAAAGTGCGGACATTTTTACACCACTTTTATGCACCGCTTAGAGTCGCCCGTGAGCGGCACCGGATTGGAGCTGTCCATATGCCGCGCAATCATCGAGCCGCATGGCGGGCAGATCCGGGCCGAGAATCGGACCGAAGACGGCGCGCGGTTAATCATTTCAATGCCGCCCGGCAGCCCTCCGACGGCAGAAGGAGAGCATGATGAGCACTGAGTTGGTGCTCGTCCTGGTCATTGAGGACGACGGCTCCATCCGCCATTCAGTCCGCGTGATTTTGCAGGCAGAAGGCGACGAGGTCTGGGAAGCGGCCACCGGCAATCACGGAATGTGCGAAATCACCGCACGCAAACCCGACCTGGTCTTGCTTGACCTGGGGCTTCCCAATATGGATGGCGTTGCCGTGATCAGCCACCCTCGGCAATGGTCCGAGATTCCGATCATCGTGCTGACGGCGCGTAGCGACGAGATGCAGAAAATTTCAGCCGAAGATGCCGGCGCCGACGACTACCTGACCAAGCCGTTTGGCAGCGCCAAGCATCGCCGCCAGCCAGTTCACCTGACACCAATCGAATACAGGCTCCTGGCGGCGCTGGCTCGCAATGCCGGCAAAGTCCTCACGCACAACCAACTGCTGCGCGAGGCATGGGGCGCCGGATACAGGATCGGGCGCACTTTCTTCGCATTTACATGGGCCACCTCCCGCAGAAGCTCGAAGACGAACCGGCGAGACCCCGGTATATCACGACCGAAACGGGCGTCGGCTACCGGTTTATCTTATAACGTGATCTACAATCTACAGGAAACACTAGGAATTTGAAGTAACGGTGGATCTTTCCACTGTCTCAACGAATGACGGTCAGCAGGACGCAATCATGCAAGCATTATCTCTTCCCCTCGAATTGCCGCAAACGCGGAGTGCTCGATCACTTTTCAGGCCCCCTTCAAGTTTGGGCCTTCCCGACCGTTTCGGGCATCCTCCCCAAAAAAACAGATTCGCATTCTTGTCCGGATTGCCGGCCCCGAAGAGCGGCGAATGTTATCGCGCGTCGTTACTCAGTCAGGAGCCTAGGAAACCGTTGTCGGCCTAGCCGGCTTTAAACTATTTCACTCACGCTAAAGGTAGCTTATGGCAAAGATCTACAGGACGACGACACATGTCGATGGCTACAATGGCATGCCACAATTTGAGATCAGAGGTGGCAAAGTCTACCGAACCCCGTCGCACGTGGACGGCTTTGTAAGCGAGCCTCAGTATGAAATCAGGGGGGACAAGATCTTCCGAACCCGGGAACATGTGGACGGGTTCATTGACACCGCCCAATATCAGATAAAGGGTAATAAGGTGTACCGTACCGCTTCCCACGTTGGCGGGTATAGCCCGTATGTCCAGTACGAGATTACCGGCTAGCGTTCCCACCAGATCGCTTGAGGAATCAATGGCAGTGCTCTGCAAATCGCCGACATATCAACATAATGATTTGACTGCGGGCAGACGCTACGGGCTCCGTCAGCAGGGCGCGGTGTCGACCCACAGTTTTGCGGCTTCAGTTGCATACTCGATGGCCTCGCCAGCAGTATCAAATAACGGGGCTGCATCGCGGCCGAGCTCAAAAATGGCGGGGGACTGCAAGGGAGTTTGGCCAGAACATTCGTGTAATGAAAACGTCGCCAAGTAGCAACCATCAACCATGAATAGGTTTACGAAGATCGTGTAGCCGCTGTAATCAATTGCTGCGTTCGCCGGCATCGGATCACCAGTTTCCAAATTTCAATTATAACCCTTGCCGGCACGAACAAGCGCGCTGTTCTGCGCAGCATTCGCTCCCTTAATTACTGCCCTAGTCCCTTTAAAAATCGAAGTCTGAGATGCGCGGAATTTACGCCCTGCGTGCTGTGCCGCCGAGTATTTGTCAAACACGCCTAGAATGGACCGGACTCCGTTCCAAGACTCCCCTCGACGTCCACCATCCGCTCCAAAGGGAGCGTCACACCGTCGGCGAAAACCTCATAGAGCACTGTCACGACATTTTCATGTGCGCGTTGTTCGGGGCTCGCCGGCGCACTCAAACCGACGACGTTCACGACGACATCATCTGGCTCCATGCCGGAACGAAGCCTTTTAGCGGGAATACGGCGAATTAACGTCTTGGGCACTAAGTTTTCCTTCATGACCGTTCCCAGCGGACGAGTCTTTTTTATATGGGCATGCTAACACGCTACGAACTGCTAGGATAGCTATGGCATAAGCGTCTAGCGGAACCTCACCATTCCCGCAAATGCAGGAACGGGATGCGTGCACCGAAAAAGCTGTGCCCATGCGCAGGGCTTTCATTTGGCTTGACCGTATTGAAGGCTGGATCATCGTAAAGCAGCTACCCTTTACGGAGATTCATACTATGGCCAAAGACAGTTTAGAAATCGCGTCAATGATGCTGCGGGCGATGGTTGCCGGTGCCTCGTGCAAACGCATTGCATCCGACTTCGGACTCACTAAATCGGCGGTGTCGCAAAAGGTCCGTATGCTTGCAACCGACCTGCAGCAGATCGTCGGCGTGGTGGGGGTCGATGAGGAAGAATCACCGACAGCGACCTTGATCCGACATCATGGGGATGGCTATCTCGAAGCGCTGGAGCATTTCGTCCCCGATGCGGCGAGCGTCTGGCGCGGCCGGGTGATCGAGTTGGCGAACTGCCGCCTTGACCAGCACATCGCCAAGATCGCGCGCCACAGCAGGTGCTCTGAACGCGATACCGCCTTGCTGCTGATACTGTTCGCCACGGCAGCTAAGCCGCTGGAGATCGCCCAACTTGAAGTGCGCGATTATCTCGATGAGTTCGGTGAAGTCAGGCTACATTCGAGCATGCGGTCCGAAATCGCCGTCAATGGGAAAGAACGGCCCCTCCTCTTCTGCGATCCTGAGTTGACTGCAGCGGTCGATGCCTATCTGGCTTTACGCCGCGCAGAAGGCATGGCTGCCCACGACAGGTCCTCCTATCGCGGCCTGCAGCCTCATAGCAGGCTATTCCTATCGCGCGATGGAAAGCCAATGACAGTGAAGCGATCTGGGCCGGGAGCCCAGCACCAGGTCTGCAAAGAGATCCACGAGATATATCGCCGAATCTTCGCCCATGGCGGTCATTCAGGCATCAACACCGCCATGGCTCGCCGCCTGGCCGCACGCCGTTTGCATCTGGCCGGCGCAAACAGCGAAGAGATCGGCGCGGCACTCGGGGTGAAAAAGCTCGCTGTGCACAAGCTTCTGCAGTCGATCGATTGCGAGGCAGTCCTGCCTCGGGCCAGGGCCACCGCGAGTACAGAGCCAGGCACGCGCGACGAGGGCAGCCTGCAGGTTTGGCGAACGGCGTGACAGTTGCGGTGGTCAAAGGCAGTGCGAACATGGCTCATGTTCAATTGTCTCAAGGAGTCCACCATGGACCAACGCAACCAGCCAACATTGTCGCCACCTACCGTCCCGATTACCCTGCTTGGGCAAAGGGAACCACGCATTCCGACCGCCGGTAAGATCCGCGCGGGCATCAAGGTTCTCACCAAAAAGGCAGCGAGCAACCCGCAAGTGAAAGCACTGTATGACGACGGAGTAGTCAGCAATGCCACTTTCGAGGAAATCGAACGGAAGATTATCGAGGCATTCCCTGGCATTGAAAAGCCACTCGTCCCAAAGAACGTCGCGTGGTTTACCGTCAGGCCGAACGATTTTCCCAATCCTGCGCTCGCAGACCAGATCCTCAGCCTTTACGGCGAAGACCGCGGCGACGGAGTGAAACGCCTTTATCGGTTCCCGGTCATGTTTCCGGCCGATCGGTGGCAGGCCGTCATGCCGCATGAACTAGCGTGCTGGTCGCGCAGCGAGAAGCGCTACTGGAGCGAATACGGTCCCGATGGACATACGCGCTATTGCAAGATGCACGCGCCCGCGCGGATTGATGCCCAGACACGACGAGTATTGCGTACCTTCGGCGGCCGCGCGCACCAACTCCGTCCCGAAAATGACGGCAGGTGCGATCCCGAACTATGCCCGGAGTTCCAGAACCGCCTGTGCAACCTGAGTGGCCGCTTCATCTTCTACATCCCAGGCATCAAGTCGCTTGATGCCTTCGAACTTCAGACCAACAGCTTCTACGCTTTGAGCCGAGCGATCGAACGGTTCGAGACCATCGCTTTCCTGCGTGGCGGCCGCCTAGCGGGTTTCCTGGACCGAAACCATACCCCATTCTTTCTCACCAAGAAGCTGCGCGAGGTGTCCCATATTGACTTGAAGACGGGGCAGCCAGTCAGGAGCGCTCATTGGATCATCGAACTGGAGGCGCCTGTCGACGTCTCAGCGTTGCTCATTGAGCACGACAGGGACGACACGATCGAACTGGCCAAAGAAGCCGTGAGAACCCTCCAGGGTCATGGGGCCGGAGGCATGCATCCAGCCAATCCACCTGCCCCCGACTACCATGCCCCGCCCAATGATGCGAATGTGGTCGACATGCCTTGCGACAGCTCGACCATGCCGGCCAGCGAAGCGCCACCAGAGCGCCCTGTCGTGGACACAACACCTGTCTATTCACTGGTGGCGGAATACGACATCCCGGTTGACCGCTTCGATGCATTCGCCGATCGCTCCTGGGGGGCTGGCTGGCGGCGCAATGTCCGCGGCTGCGCCCGTGTGCTTGCAGAACTGGAGAAGTACCGTGGCACGCCCGAGGACCTGATCGAACGTGTTGCGACCGAATTCGGCCAATAAAGCAATACAGCAATAAAGGAGACATCATGTCATTGCACATCGCCCATTTTTCGGACCTGCACTACGCGGACGAAACCCTTGCCGAAGTGGACCACTGCTTCGGCCACGCCATCGATGAAGCAATTGCGCTCGGCGCAGATGCTGCCGTCATCACTGGAGATACCACGGACCACGCGCTTAATGCGCACTCCCCCGCTTTCCTCGCTCTGGTCCGGCAGATCAAGCGCCTGGCGGACCATTGCCCTGTCCTTTTGCTCCAGGGGACATTCAGCCATGAACCGCCGGGACTGCTTGCCATGCTGGCCCTGATTGGCGCCAACCGCCCGATTCACTTTGCCAATCACCTTGAGCAGGTGGTCCTGACCAACACCGGTTCATGGCTGCCATCACAGAATTGGCAATTCGAATCGCCACCGCAGGACGCACGCCTGCTCTGCACATGCATTCCAACCTTGAATAAGGCCGACCTCGCGACGGTCGTCGGCGCGGCGGAAGCGGCGCAGGCGATGGGCGACCAGTTGGCGCGTGTCCTGGCTGGCTACGCACAAGGGCACCTTGCCGCACGTGGTTGCGGTATCCCCGTCGTCGCGCTGTCGCATGGAACAGTACATGGGTGCGTGACGGAACATGGTGTGCCCATGGCCGGCGCCGATCATGAATTTACCAGCGGTGCGCTGTTTTCAGCTGAGGCAACCGCCGTCATGCTTGGCCATATCCACAAACACCAGGCATGGAGCAATGCCGGCCGCCTGATAGCGTATGCCGGCTCCATTGGGCGACTGCACTACGGTGAGGAGGGCGAGAAAGGCTTTCTCATGTGGGACATCGCTGCCGACCATGCTGGCCTCAGCCTCATTCCCACTCCGGCGCGGCGCACGCTCGATATCAGTTTCGACGGCCCACCGGATATGATTCAACTAAGGCAATTTATCCAGGAGCACGACCTCGCCGACACATGGGTGCGCGTGCGCTGGCAAGTATTGGAGGAAGATCGCTCCCAAGTCGACCGCGCCAGAATTGAGCTGCTACTCGATGGCGCTGCGGGAGTGAAACTGGAGGGCCGCGTCCTCCCCATCACGCGAGCACGGGCGGCAGGCATCGCCCGTGAGCGGACTTTATCGCGGCAGATCGAGCGCTGGGCGGAAATGACGGGCATCGATTCACGCGAAACATTGTCGTGCCTGGAACTGCTGGAGCATCGGTGCCCCGAAGACATCGCTGCCGGCATTCTGCATCGCGCGGCATCCGAATCGATTTATGACGAGGTGCTACAGGCGCCAAATGTGCCAGACAAACAAATGGCGTGAGAACGGACGATCATCCCGCCCCCAAGCGCAAGCTAATCCGAAGAGATTGTGATGTCTGCGGGGCGTGCAGCCCATCGCAAACGATGATTCTCTCGCCAGTCCGGGTCAATGCGTTCAGTCTCGGCATCAAGCACGTACAAAATCGGATCTGCCGTGCGCGGCGATTCGTAGATCACCGACACCGCTTGGATGATGCCGAGACCGTACTTCTGAAGTAATAGTGCCGCGAGCCGAGGCGTTTCGGCGCCTCGCTCGACATCGCGGCTGCGGCCACTTGCATACCTCTGCACTTCCCGGACTAAACGTTCGATAGCAACTTGCTCGTTCATACGCCCCTCCTTTTGATGGCCTGGGAGATGTTGTTCGCATTAGCCTCAGAGTGCGGCATGTAAATCTTCTTGCTGCCAAACGTAGTATAGCGTTGCTCGCACCTAGGCGACCTTTACCGATGCTCTTCTTTGGGTTCTGCTTTTCAACGCGGCGGGCGGACAACGAAGATACTCTCTTTCCGCATTACACCCATCGCGTGGAACCCGTCGCCTTGGGTCCAAGCCCCTTCGCCATCCGGTCCATAGAAACGTACCTTCGTCCGCTGCCACTCCCCGTGCCGAAGCTTCGAAGCTCCGACAACATCTGCCGACATACGCTGGCCGTCCAACGTCTCGACGGTCACCCGCTCGGGAGAATGTGCACATCGGAACCATAAACAAAGGATGCCCCAAAGGGCGATGAGTGTCGCGCAATAGTTGGCAAGGACCTGCAGTATCGATTCAATGGTCACGTTCAACTTTCTCGCTGGATACCCCAACACCAAAGGTGATTGCGGCCAGCAGATACCACGAAAGAAAATTACCCAAGCCAATGACCTGATCTCCAGATGGCGCGACTCAGACCATCAGGACCAGCGGCATGCTGGCGCAAAGTGCTAGGAACAGTTCAAGATCCTTCGTCCGGCACATGTCCACGCCCCCCCTAGCGGATGGCGAAAGCTCGCAAGAAGGCAACCATTCTGCCGAGCCGCGTCTGCCTGGCACCGGTCGCTAACGGCAGATTTTCGTCCCAAACCGAAAGCAGAGTGTGCACTGTGATGCCTGCGAGCATGGGAAGGCAAGCCACGAAAGTTTCCGCGAGAGCGGCTACGCACGCACTAAGAAGCGTTCCCGCAATCCCGTCACCATCCAAATGCCTGTACATCCATGCAAATGTCGGCAGGTAAAATTCCCCATGTGTGATCAAGAAACCGATAACGCAGGAGGCAATGAACTGCCAGGGAAAGATCACACCATTCTTCACATCGTCCTGGCCCAAGAACGCAGTCGCCATTGCGAGCAACACAGCGATGCCACAAATGATCGTCAGAGAAATATTCATTGAACGCCACCTCAGTTCGTGGGTAAGTTCCTATTCTTCACAATGCATATGCCAATAGTAGGTAACCACCACCAAACACGAAGAACGCCGCTGCCCCCCATGCCGCGCCGACTGCCTTCGATCCTAATACTTCCGCTGCGGCGCCGGCGAAGACGCAGGAGGCCAGCGATATGAATCCTATTACGTGAATGTGGTTCGATTCATGTGACCGACTCCACAGCCAGAAGAATATGAGTCCGGCAGCCACACAGGTCTTGAGAACGAGCCGAACGATGCCGGCGATCTTTCGCGATAACTCAGCACCTTGCTTGACATTCAACTTCATCGACAGCCCCATTCTTATTTGTGTCCAACTGCTGAGAAACCCGGCAACCAGTGCCTGTCTGGTCGTTCTCCTTCTTTGGCCTTGACAGGATTCAGGAGAACTCGAACAGACTCGGACGCAAAACTATTCTCAGCAACTTCATTGAAGTAAAGGCAGGAACTTTGTCGCAACGTCCGACCTGGCTGGGCGACTCTCCCACAGAGAAGTATTGCAGGCCCAGGATTAGGTATGCAAAGGGTACGGTGCAAGGTAGCGCGACTCTCCGCATCGTCGAGCATCAAGAACAATCCCCCCACCGCAAAAGTAGCGGCGATGGCGCAAAGAATCATCAGCGAAACGATCATGGTTCAGCATCATCGAGACCTATATATCGATCCAGATACGGGAACAGCAACACATGGATTATCAGAATCGCCAAGCCCCCGAACTGAAAATACGCAACGACAGCGTAGCGTTCCGGCACGAGACCGAGACGCATGCGCACCATGAGCTCGAACGCTACAAAGATCATCCATAGGGCGCCCCAAATCGCCGCGCCCATAACAAGCGCAAATGCGCGACTCTTCTCGAGCAAGCGCTGAACATAGTATGAGATATGCGTCAAGGCGAGTTTGAGAGCCAGGTAAATACCTGCGGTCATTGACACCAAAATGACAAAATTACTCACCGACATAGCGTCCTCCATTTAAGTCAACAGACAGACCTTTGGAGTCCCGCTGCTACCAACAGCGCCACATAACAGGACCAACAAGGGCCGACCTCGGCGCGGAGTTCCGAAACTTCCGGAGCGAGACTTGTGTAGCAACTATGTTCTCCGATACTGGACGCGAACATTTACAGGAAAGGTGAACGTTATGACCCCGCTTTCTTTGACATTGACCGGCTTCAAGGGTATTCGCGACGGCCTCGGACGCGAAACCATTTCCATCAATTTTGCCGAACTGACGCATGGCGCAGCGCTTGTCGCCATCACCGGCCGCAACGGTCGCGGCAAGTCCACCATCCTAGACAACATGACGCCCTACCCTGTCATGCCATCCAAGGCCGGACTCGATGGTCTTGGTGTATTTTCGTACTACGAAGAGGTCTACCTGCCGGAAAGTTTCAAGGAACTCACCTGGGAACTCGACGGCGCGCTCTACCGGAGCCAGTTCGTGATTCGCAATCAGGGCAAACGCAAGACTGAGGCCTATTTGCACGAACACCGGGCGAGCCGCTGGCAACCTGTCTCCCTGTCCGACGGCACACTTTCGGACGGGCGAATGGAGACTTACTGGAAGTGCGTCGAAGGGATTGCCGGAAGCTGTTCCACGTTCTTGACAACCGCTTTCTCGGCACAAAACCGTAGGCAAATCGCCACCTACAGAAATGCCGAAATCAAATCGCTTCTCGCGGACCTGCTTGGCCTGGCCCAGATTCAAGCGCTTGGAGACCAAGCAAATGAAACGCTCCGGCTCCTGCGGGCTAGTCTGCTCTCGCTCCGGCAGTCCCGAGCAGGCCTGCAAACCGAGTACGACAAGGTCGCGGCATCCCTCGATGCACAAGGCGATACGGAAAGGCTAGTTGCCACCGCCCGTGAAAACAAACGCATCGCAGTGGAACGCCGTGAAGCCCGCCGAACGGAGCTTGCCATCATGACGGCACAGCGCGACATGCACGCGGTCCATATCGCACGTAGAGAACAGCTTGAGCAAGATCGCCAAGGCCTTCTGCGAAGCGCGGAAAGCGCACTAGCGGGACTCGATAAGCAGGAGGATGCGCTCCACGGAGCCCTGGCCCGATTGCGGCAGCGTGCCTCCCAGCGCGAGGCCCAGCGTCAGACCAGTATTGCGTCGCTACGTTCCCAGATCACCAGCCTCGAACGCACCTTGCACAATGGCAGGCATGTCGAACGTGCGGTAAGGCGTCTGCATCTCCTGCAACCGATTTACGACCTGCGAAAAAGCAGACTCGAGCAACTGCAGCAAGATGCAATGCAATATGAGCAACTCAAGGCCCAGGCGGCGCTCAAACGGGAGCAAGTGGCCGTGATCGACCGAGAAGCCGGACAGGCCATCCTCGCCGAGCAGGAACTGAGACGCCGGTTCGGACTGACAGCCGAAGTACCTTGTTCAGGCATGGCCATGCAACAGCACTGCAAACTGCTGGGCGATGCTCGGGCCGCCCAGCCACTGATTCCCAGCGCCGCCGCTACTATCGGAAGGCTCGATCACGCGAGCCGGGAACTAAAGAGTGAATTGCACACTATTGATGCAGCCTTGGCCGATGGTGCTGGCATCGCATCTGCGCTGAAAAGCGCAAAGGCGAAGCGGTGCCGCACGGAAGCCCGGCTATCGTGGGAGCAGCAGTTGGCGGCGCGGCAGCGCGACATCGCCGCGGCAAAGGATAGTTTGGCGTCCGTGGAAAATCAGCTCGCAGAGATATTGGACGACAAGCCAGTTGCTGACTGCAACGACCAGACCGAGATAGCCGAGTTGCAAAGCCAACTCACTGACCTGGCGCATAGGCGCGCAGAGATTTCCAAAACCTTGCGGTCCAGCCTTGCACGGATCGATGAGCTCCTTGCGCAGTTGCCACCACCATTCGACGATGCAGCGCTAGCGCGCGCAGTGACGGCGGCAGCGCAGGCCAACGCATTCCTGGAAAGCGCGGACAAAGCACTGGAATCGGCGCTCGCAGCGACGGAACGGCGCAATGCCCTTTCCCAGCGATTGGTCGCTTGCAAAGAACAGATGGGCGACATGGATCGCCACATCGCCCATGTCGAACAAGCGGTGGCACGATGGTCCCTGTTCGCCAAATGCATGGGCAACGACGGCATCATTGCCCTCGCCATCGACGATGCAGGCCCGGAGCTATCTTGCCGTGCCAATGAACTGCTGATGGCCTGCTATGGCCCGCGCTTCACCGTTTCGATCAAGACCCAACTCGAAAACGCCAAGGGCAATTTGCGCGAGGGTTTCGAAGTCACCGTCCACGATGCCTTGCGCGACACGTCCAAGAGCGTCGGCAAGATGAGCGGTGGGGAGCGTATCTGGATCAATGAATGCCTCACGCGCGCCATGGCCCTCTACCTCGCGGAGGCATCCAGCCGACGCTCCAGCACCCTGTTTTCCGATGAAGCCGATGGCGCATTCGATGCACAGCATAAGCGCCAGTTCATGGCCATGAAGCGTGAGGTACTCCGCATCGGCGGCTACCGCCAGGAGTATTTCATTTCGCACACACCGGAGCTGAGTGACATGGCGGACGCTGTCATCGATCTCGACCAATACGCCGTCGACTCAGCCTTCGCGACCACGCAGGCAGCCCACTAGACGAGCCGGTTTGCGGCCATAGCATGGAGTCATGGAACACGACAGGAGGAACCCATGAGCCTTTTCGATGAACTGTACGCACTGACCCAATCGCGGCACTTCGCCATGCTGGTCAGTTCGGACCATACTTCGGGCCTGCTAACGATCAGTGTCATGCCGCGCGCCCTGAACGAAGCTGACGCGAAGTTTTGCAAAGACCTCACACTCACTGCCAAGCCGGAGGAGTTTGATTCGGATTTTATTGCAGCAATCGACACTTACCGCAGCAAGCTCATGCCGCTACTGGAACAGGCCAAGGAGTCTGCAAAGGCAATCGACAAAACCGCAGAATCCGCGAAAGCCACGGCAAGCAAGCCAAATGCAAAGGCAAACGCCAAGGCCCCCTTACCGAAGGACAAGCCGTCGGCATCGGGAACATCGGCGGAAGACAAGGCCAAGGCGTACAGGGAAGCTTCCTCCGGCGAGGGTGAAGCCGATGAAGATCTGAACAACGACTGGATGAAGAACCGCCAGCCAGAACTCTTTTAACAGGGAGAATTGCGATGTCCATCGACGTCAAGGAAATCATCAAACGCTATCGCTACAACGGTATCGAACTGCCAGCACCACCGGGCCTGTCCGACGCCGAAGTGCGCGATCTGCACAGCGCCATTTATCCGGAACTGGTGAATGCGGAAATCGTCGCGGAGGAACCGCTGAACGGTGTGCAGGAAATCAGCTTCCGCCGTACAGTCGGGACGAAAGGATGAACTTCAACGACTTCAAACACGCGGTGGTGGTAGCGACCCAAGGCCGCGTTCCCGCCGAAGTCGCCAGCGCCGAACGCGCTTTACTGAGGAAGGAGTTTGTCCAATGCGCACAAGCTTTGAACCGATTCACGGCAGCGAGTCTGGAGGTCCAGGATCGCGGAGTACGCCCGCGCCGCCGCGTCCTCCCAAGCGCGCTGCTTCCGCCTGTGGCTTGAGTTTTCCAGCCCTTCCCCGGTTTGCACCAGACATTCCGGCAATCCTCGAGCCATCGAGTAACCGGAGTGCGGCAGCCCGCATGGCGCAATATTTGATCGACGCGCGGGCCATCACCAAGCAAACCTTTTGCCGGGCAAACGGCAGCTTCCACGATATTTGTGAACGCGCCCTGAATACCTGGCTTTCCAAGTGCATCGGCGACGTGAACTGCTTCTCGCCCGTCTTCGAACTTCAACCGCTGCCGGGCGAGGTCAGGCAAACGTATGCCAGCCAGATGACCAATGACGAACCGGGCACGCCGGGCACGCTGGAAGTGGTCTGGAAGGAGGCGTCGGTCTGCCATTGGGGCGTCGGCGCTGGCCTCGACTATCTCGAACAATGTGTCCCCCTGCTGGGAAGCACCGTGCTGGACATTATGGAGAGGAAAGGCGCCCACGCGTATCCGCTGTTCACGCCAAGCATGGCGCTCGACGAAGCGTCGTACCTGTATTGGCGCGGCGAGGAGGATGAGACGCTCGCGCTCGATGAGGACTGCGGTGACAACAAGGAAGCGCGCGAGGCCATGGCAAATGACATGGTTACCCGTGCCACCATCGAGGCCGCATTTCCCGCATGGGCGCTCGATTACAACAGGCCGCGTCTTATGTACGATGAATTGGTTCGCCTGACAGCGAAATATCCGTGCCCATACGTCCAGCGCGCCGGGGAAATCGCCGCCGCACTGGATGGAACGCGAACAACGGCACAGTATTGCCCCGAGGAAGACGGGATGTTCATTGGTTTCGGCGCAGTCTTGTGCTGGCGCGACGGAGACCTCGCAGTGCAGATTTCCGACGACTACGCCAACCTCGCGTGGCAGTCGGAATATTGCGACGAGATCGGGAAAGTGTCATTCCCATTCAATGAGCCTGATGCCATGCGGCGCTGGATGCGCAAGGTCAGCCCCAACCTCACGGCCATCCGGCTGCTGGACGGGTTGCTCCTCCATCTCACTGAGAGAGAATAGATTCAAGGAGGTAGCCCATATGACACACACCCGTTTTCGCCTGAACCTGCACCAAACGGCCAATCTGACGTTGGAACAGGCTATCCTGATCTACCGCTCGCGGGGAACGCGGGAGTCTCGCTGCTTTGCGAGTGTCCATCGTGTCGCACTGGACAACGGAAGCCCTGTCATTCAAGCCGGCAAACCGGTGACGCCGGGTGCGGTGCGGCGGCTTTCAGGCGACCTTTCGGCAAGTTCTTCGCATGCCGGATACCTGCCCGGCAATGTGCTCTACGCCGATGGCGATGCATTGGTCTGGTGGGTGCCGCCTCGTCGTCGCCACATCGCGTTCAGCTGTCCCGAAACCGCGCTTTGCCAGCGCGGCACCATCGTTCCTCATCCTGCTCTGGTGTTTATGGTTTCTGGTGGCAATTGGCTCGTATGGGCTCACAAAGGGCGCAAGCGCCCCGTTCCGCAAAGCCCCATGTGGCGCGCGCCGTACTTCAACGTGGGTGTGGACGGTGCGATCTGCCGGGGGAACGTGGTCACCCCGACCGGCACAACCACGGACAGGATCGCCGAGTGGGAGGATGCGTTCTTCCGCTCCTACTTCACCCACCCCAACGTGCCAAAAGGGCTGGTGAACCATCCCGGTGGAGCATATGCCTTTTGGGCCGAAATGGTCGAACTGCCGCCAGTAGTATTTCCCCAGCGCGCGCTGGTCCGTGCAGGTGCGACTTTAGGGGAGTTGGTCGAGCGGCATCTGTACGGTGCGAAATGAGATACATGCGGGGAGGAGAAAATGGCCAAGTTCGTGCACCAAATCGACCAACGGCTCCTTGATCGCCGTGTCGCTATCCACATCGCCGGCGTCGGCGGCAATGGCGCGCAAATGGCGGCTTGCCTCGCCCGCCTAGA
>Ga0102595_100212_pt1 | contig 55703 bp, 15 predicted proteins | sample Araplaol_mTSA_r2_2_FD_76864 | JGI IMG/M metagenome (GOLD analysis project Ga0102595, IMG submission 76864) | Arabidopsis root microbial communities from North Carolina, USA - plate scrape MF_Col_mTSA_r2 (SPADES assembly) (version 2) | ecosystem: Host-associated > Plants > Roots > Endosphere... | reverse complement strand
GGTAGATGTCGGTGCTGCGCTCGAGCGAATGGAGCTGCGGTTCGGCGTAGTCCTTGGCCAGCACGCCGACCACGGTGTAGCTGGCGCTGTCGACCGAGATCTTGCGGCCCACGATCGACGGGTCGCTGCCGAACTGGGTGGCCCAGGCCTGGTAGCTGAGCATGGCCGACGGCGTGCTGGCGCCCACCTCCTCGCCCTGCTGGAAAGCACGCCCCAGCTTGAGCGGGGCGCCGGTCAGGTCGAACAGGCCGCTGCTGGCGTAGGTGACGTTCAGGCGCGGCTGGTTCGGGTCGCTGGTCAGGAAAGCCTTGCCGAAATTGAGCACGGCAGCGCGCTCGAACACCCCGCCCTGCTGGTACAGCTGCATCAGCGCCGGGTAGGTGTGCAGGCCGCGGAACGCCTCCTGCCCCTGGTCCAGCACCACGCCCTGCGCCACGTACAGGCGCTGCTGGTCGGGATAGGGCAGCGGCGCCATGAACAGCAGGCGGTTGATGCCGAACATGCACACCAGTGCACCCAGCGTCAGGCCCAGCGTCAGCGCCACCGTGGCGACAAAGCCCGGTGCACGCCGCAGGCTGGCCAGCGCCTGGCGCAACTCGTAGCCGAAGCCGCTCATGCTGCCTCCCGGTGCGCGGTGTCCAGCATGACGCCGTCGCGCAGCTGCAGGCGGGTGCTGGCCATGTTGGCGTAGCGCGAATCGTGGGTCACCATGCACAGCGTGGTACCTTCGCGGTTCAACTGGGCCAGCATCTCCATCACGATGTCGCCGTTGGTGGAATCGAGGTTGCCGGTCGGTTCGTCGACCAGCAGGATGGCCGGGCTGCCGACCAGGGCGCGGGCAATCGCCACGCGCTGCTGCTGGCCGCCGGACAACTGGGTCGGGCGGTGCTGGGCGCGGTGCGCCATTTCCACCTTGTCCAGGCAGTGGTTGACGCGGGCCGTGATCTCGCTGTCGTCCATGCCCTTGCTGCGGTAGCGCAGCGGCAGGGCGATATTGTCGAATACTGACAGCTCGTCGATCAGGTTGAAGGACTGGAACACGAAGCCGATCTTCTCGTTGCGGATGGCGGCCGCCTCGGCCAGCGACAGGCGCGCCACGTCCTTGCCTTCGATGAAATACTGGCCTGCAGTCGGGCTGTCGAGCAGGCCCAGCAGGGACAGCAGGGTCGACTTGCCACAGCCGGACGGGCCGGAGATCGACACATAGTCGCCGCTGCGGATGGTCAGGTCGACGCCGCGCAGCGCGTGGGTGTCCATGGCATCGGTGGAGAACTGCTTGGTGATGCCCTGCATTTGAATCTTGATGTCTTTCATTTCCTCTCCTCGTTGGGTTTGCCGGGTCAGTCGGCGATAGCGACGCTGCTGGCCTGGGCCAGGCGCGCCATGTCGGATACGATCATCTGCTGGCGTGCTTCCGCCCCGCCCAGCACCTGCATGTAGCGGCCGGCATCGGCGCCGAAGCGCACCTCGGTGCGGCGCGCACGGTTGGCGCCGTCCAGCACGAACATCGGCGCGCTGCCGTTGGCGCGGGCATTGGCCGGCCGTTCCACGTAGCGCACGTTTTTCAGGGTGCTGGTGAGGATCGCGGCGTCCACGTTGAGCTCCGGCCGCGCGCTGGCCGGCGGGGCGCCGTCGAAGGCCACTTCCACCATGATGGTGCCGTTGTCGACGGCCGGATTGACGCGCAGCACGCGGCCGGCGGCCTTGTCCTGGCGGGTATCGATCTGCACCGGCTGGCCGGGCTTGACCTGCTGGGCCGCGGCCTGCGGCACCTTGATCATGGCCACCAGGTCGCCCTGGCCGCCCACCAGCGCCAGCTTCTGGCCGGGGATGAAGCTTTGCCCCAGCTCGACCGACAGGCTTTGCAGCACGCCATCCATGCCAGCGCGCACCGACAGGCCGGCGTGCTGCTCCTTCACGATGTCGTAGCGCGCCTGCTGGGCGGCGATCTTCTCCTGCTGGATCTTGGCCACTTCCGCGTGCACCAGCTTGAGCTGGGCGATGCGCTGTTCGGCCGCTGCGCTGGACTGCGACAGCAGGGTTTCCTTCAACTGGGTCTCGCGGAAGGACAGCTTGGACACGTAGCCCTTGTCGGCCCATTCCTGCTGCTCTTCGCGCGTGGTGCGCGCCGCCGTGTAGCTGGCGCGCAGCTCGCCCAGCTTGGCGTTCTCGTTCAGCAGCTCCAGCCGCTGGTTGAGCAGGAGCTGGCGCAGCGCCACTTGTTCCTGCACCAGCTTGCGCTCCTCGTCGTTGAGCACCTTTTCCAGCTCCGGATTACTGAGGCGCATGATGATGCTGTCGGCCTTGACCACGGCGCCCGGTTTCAGCAACAGGGCTTCCACCGTGCCCGGCGCACTGGCGGCCAGCAGTTTCTGGTTGTCCGAGCGCAGCACGCCGTAGCCGTCCACCTGCACCTGCAGGTCGCCCTGGCGCACGGTGCCCAGCAGGATCGCCGAGCGCTGCACCGTCTCGGCGCCGGACGGCTGCATGAACTGCCAGGCTGCCACCAGCGCCAGCGCAGCCAGCGCGACGGCGCCCTGCGCCTTGCGCGAGCGGTAGACCGGGGCCGGCGCCACCTTCTGTTTGACGACGTCCATGGCTTTATTGCGCCTTGCGGGCGCCGTTGGCCAGCAGCCAGCTGCGCACTTCGGCGCTGGCGGCCTGGTTCAGGGGCGTCAGGAAGGCGCCGCGCTGGCGCTCGTCCGGCACGCCGAGGTTGACGTCGGCGCCGCTGGCGACCAGGAACTGGACCAGCGGCAGGCTGCCGGCGCGTGCCGCCTGGATCAGCGGCGATTCGTCGCCGGCCACGGCCTGGTTGGCCAGGGCGCCGGCCTTGACCAGCTTCTGCGCCAGCGCCAGGTCGCCGTTGCGGGCGGCCGTGATCAGCGGGCTGCCGTCGCCCGGCACCGCCAGGTTGGCGTTGGCGCCGAGGCGCAGCAATTCGTCGACCATCTCAACCTTGCGCTGGCGCACGGCCAGGATCAGGGCCGAGCCGTCGCCGTCCGACACGGCGTCGACGTTGACGCCATCGGCCACCAGGGCGCGCAGCAGCTGCGGGCGCCCGGCATCGACGGCCGACATGAGCAATTTGGCATCGGCTGCCTGCGCGCCGGCCAGCGCAGCGGCCGGGGCCAGGGCGGCCAGTGCAAGGCAGGTGGCGGCAAAAGAGGCTTTCAGTTTCATTTGATGAGCTTTCTGTCCGCAGTACGCAGGCTGCGAACGGTCTGGTGAAATGGTGCCTGGCAGTGTCACATCGCCCTGCCAGGCCCACAACTGTCACTTCTGTCAGGTCGCTGCCGGGTGGCCATGCGGGCGGGCCATGCCGACCAGCACCTTGCGCTCGCCCACATAGGGCTGGCGGCCGTGGGTGAACAGCATGTTGTCGAGCAGGAGCAGGTCGCCCTGCTGCCAGGGGAAGGCCAGCGTGGTGCGGTCGTAGACGGCGCGGATCTGGTCCAGCACCTCTTCCTCGATCGGGCTGCCGTCGCCGTAGAAGGTATTGCGCGGCAGTTCATCCTCGCCCAGCGCAGCCAGCAGGCTGCTGCGCACTTCCGGCTGCAGGCTGCTGACGTGGAACAGGTGCGCCTGGTTGAACCAGACCTTCTCCCCAGTTACCGGGTGCACGGCGCTGGCCGGGTTGACCTGCACCGTGCGCAGGCCGTTGTCCGGCCGCCACTCGCAGCGGATGCCGTTGGTGGCGCAGTAGCGTTCCACTTCGGCCTTGTCGCCGGTCTGGAATACCTCCTGCCATGGCAGGTCGACGTCGGAATAATTACGCACGTACATGACGCCATGCCGCTCGAAACGCTCGCGGACGTCGGCCGGGATCATCTGGTAGACGCGGCGGCTGTCGCCGATCGGGGTGGCGCCGCCCTGCTCCGACGGCAGCAGGCACAGGAAACCAATGCGCATCGCCCAGCTGTTGGCGTACGCGTTCTCGTTGTGCTGCGGGATGGCCTGGTCGGCGTGGTATTCGGTGGCGGTGTAAACCTTGCCGCGCAACTCGGTGCGCGGGGTCGAACGGTAGGCATAGTCCAGCAGCTCGCCGCCGAACAGCAGCGACAGGACGTCGCCGAACTGCTTGCTGCTGTGGACCGGCAGCCCGCGCAGCAGCAGCGCACCGTTCTGCTGCACCACCTGTTCGATGGCTTCGGCCTCCTCGGCCGCCCATTCCAGCAGGCGGCGCCCGCCGGTATCGACGTTCAACAGCAGCGGCATGCCGCCAACGGTTTCCAGGGCTTCGATACTGATACGTTCCAGGACAGTCATTTGGGATCTCCTTATTTTCGGTATGGTTTGCGATTACAGGTCCAGCACGAACTTGCCGCACAGGCGCTCGACCGGGATGTCCAGGCCGCGGCAGTGCTCCACCATCTGGCCGGACTGGATGATTTGCTGCGAGTCGTCGTTGTAGTCGACGCCCATGAAATAGCCGTACCAGGGCTCCATGCCCAATGCGTAGATCAGCACGCGCTTGGCGTTGAAGGTGGCCAGCATGCGCGCCGCCTTGTCGAAATCGGAGCCGTTCAGGCGGCGCGATTCCTTGACCTGGCGCTCGACCGGCGCGCTGGCCAGCGCACCGTACAGCCAGGTGTAGGGCGCCCCCACGCACTCCATGCCGATCGCCAGCACGTCCAGTTCGCCGGTGATGGCCTTGATGTGCTGGTACATGCGCGGCTCCAGGTTGGACGAGTCGGCGCCGGCGTAGATCTTCTTGCCCAGCAGCTCGAACAGCCAGGCCGTCTTGCTGCGGATGTTCAGGTCGCCGTGCTCGCCGAGGAAGGGGATGCTGACCAGGCGGCCGCCCGGCAGCATGAATTCCTCCATGTCCTCCACCTCGTGCGCATCGAAGCCCAGCTTGCGCAGGATCAGCTTGAGCGAAGGGTCGGCCAGGGTGCCGCCGTTATTTTTCGGCACCAGCACCCGGCCCACCTTGTGGCGCAGCTGCAGCAGGGTTTCCACGTTGACGTGGTCGGAATGGTTGTGGGTCAGGCACAGGTAGTCGATATGCTCCGGCAGCTCGCTGAAGCTGATCACGCGCTCGCTGTTGTCCGGCGTGCGGTTGGCGATCACGGGGTCGACCAGCACCGCCACCTGCGCCGTCTCGATCAGGAAGCCGGCGTGGCCGACATAGGACAGGCGCACGCCTTCGCGCACCGGCTGGTGGCGCCGCGCCGGCGGCTCGGTGGTGAACAGCTCGCGCCAATCGAGGCCGCCGGCCAGGCCCGGTTGGCTGAACAGCGCGGCCGCTTCCGATTCGGCGATCGGCTCGCTGCGCGCGCGGAAGATGCGGTCCCACAGCGGCGCGGCAAACGGCCGCCGCAGCTGCAGGTTGTCGGCGCCCGGCAGGCGCGGCGTGCTCAGCACGAAGGGACGCGGCTTGCCCGGCTGCAGGCGCGAGAAAGACACCGCCTGGATCGACGGATCGTAATAGGGGCTGTGATACAGCAGGCCTTCGATCAGGCGGTAGGACGGCTGGTGGTACAGGTCCATGAACAGTTCCACGTAGCCCTTCAGGGCATCCGGCACTTTTTCGTACAGCGGTTCCACCGTCTCGCCGCTGGTGTGGGCCTTCAGCAGGGTGTCGAGCTCCTTGACGCTGTCGCACAATACCTGGCACTGGGCGTGCTCGTGGTCGAACTTGTCGATCAGGGCGCGTACCGCTTCCACCTCGTCGGCGCCGCAATCGACGAATTCCCCGCCGCCGGCCATCGCCGGATCCTGGTTGGCGATGATGTGCAGCTCGTGGTTGTTGACGAAGGAGTGCATCAGGCGGCGGTGCGTCTTGCGCATGTACATCGCGTACGTGACCGGGGCGATCAGGTTGGGCCAGGCATACCACTGGTTGACCAGGGGGTCGATGCAGACGTCGTCGCGCAGGTACAGTTGGGTTTCTTGGGTCATTGCTGTCTCTCTAGTTTTTCAGGTTTGGTTGTTCAGTGCCTGCACCAGCGCGGCCTGCATCTGCTGCAGCGAAGCCGTTTCCATGAACTGGTTATGGTCCGCATCGACCGGGTGGAAGGCAGGCGGATTGGCAAATACGGCGCTCCAGCAGGCGCGGTTCTGCTCCGGCGCGCCGTTGCCGGTGCTGAGGAAGGCATGTACCGGGCCGTCCAGGGCCAGGCCCTGCGGCGGCGTCCAGCCGGCGCGCAGCAGGTTGACGCCGAACTTCAGCGTGGCCTGCACGGCCTGGCGCTCGTAGTTGCGGCGCTCCAGCACCAGGTCGGTGAATCGTTCCAGCAGGTCGGCGTATGGCAAGCCGCGCCATGCGGCCGGCACTTCCGCCGCGCTGTTGATGACGTGCAGGCTGAAACAGAAGCGCGACAGGCGCACGAAGTCGTCCTCGTCCGGCGTGTAATCGGGATCGTGGAAATTGCAGTCGAACAGGGCCAGGTAGCGCACTGCCCTGCCCTCGCGCTGCAGCAGCGCCGCCACCAGCGTGGCCAGCTTGCCGCCGCCGGAATAGCCGGCCAGGGCGCAAGGCTGTCCCGGCGCCTCGGCCAGGATGGCATCGGCATACAGGCGCGCCAGTTGCTCCAGCGTGTCGAAGTGGAAGTCGGCGCCGGCCATGCAGGGCGCCTGCACGCCGGTGACCGGCGCGACGCCGGCCAGCGACTGCGCCAGGGCGCGGTAGCCTTCCACGCCGCCGCCAAACGGGTGCAACACGTACAAGGGAAGTCCGCTCCCGCCCTGGTTCAGGCGCACCAGCGTGTCGGCCGCCAGGTCGCGCACGGCGCCTCCCGCGGCTTGCGCTTCCAGCCAGGCCGCCAGGGCGCGGATGGTGGCTTGCTCCATCAGGTCCTTGAGTTCGACGCGCAAGCCCAGCTCCTGCAGGCGGAATTTCAGCTCGATCAGGGTGATCGAATTGCCGCCCAGGCTGAAGAAACTGTCGTCGATGCCGACGCTGCCAAGCTTGAGCAGCTCGCACCAGGCGCCGGCCAGCTTGCGCTGCATGGGCGTTGCCGGCGGCATTCCCTGCTGCGCCGCACGCGGCAGTTCGATACGGCGCAGGGCGGCACGATCGAGCTTGCCATTCGGTGTCAGCGGCAGCGCCGCCAACGCAACAAAGGCCGACGGCAGCATATACTCCGGCAAGTCGCGGCCCAGGCCAGCGCGCAGGCGCGCCGCCAGCGCAGCCGCCTGCTCGCCCGCCACGGCGCCCGCGACGTAGGCCACCAGTTGCTTGTGCATGCCTTCGCCCTGCACCTGCACGCTGGCTTCGGCCACGCCGTCCAGCGCCATCAGGCGGGCTTCGATTTCTTCCGGCTCGATACGGAAGCCGCGCAGCTTGACCTGGCCGTCGTTGCGGCCGATGAATTCGAGGATGCCGTCCAGGCGGCGGCGCACGCGGTCGCCGCTGCGGTACCAGCGCGCACCGTCCAGGCTTACGAAGGCATGCGCGTTCTGCTGCGGACGCTGCCGGTAGCCGCGCGCAACGCCGCTGCCGCCCAGCCACAGTTCGCCTGCCACGCCGGGCGGCACTTCCTGCCCCAGCCCATCGCAGACGCGCAGCAGGGTACCGGGCAGCGCGTGGCCCAGCGGCAGCGGCTGTCCTGCCGGCCAGCCGGCCGGCACCGGGTAGCTGGTGCTGAGCGAACTGTTCTCGGTCGGCCCGTACAGGTTGATGTATTGCACGGCAGGCAGCGCCTGCTGCAGGCGGGCCACCCCGCTCGTGCTCACCACGTCGCCGCCCGACATCACATGGCGCAGGGTTGGCAGTTGCGGCAGGCGGGCGCTCCACTGCTCGAACAGGCCGGAGGTCAGGAACAGCGTGGTCACGCCATGCCGCAACACCTGGCGGTTCAGCTCCTCCATGTCGATCGGGGCCGGCGGATACAGCGCCACGCTGCCGCCCTGGCAGAGCGGGGCCCACAGTTCGAAGGTGGCCGCATCGAAGGAAATCGAGGACAGGTGCAGCGAGACGCTGCCGGCGCCGTACGGCAGGCTGCCGGCAGCCAGCAGGCGCAGCGCGCCGGCGTGTTCCAGCAGGGTGCCCTTGGGCTGGCCGGTGGAGCCGGAGGTATATATCACGTTGGCCAGTTGCGATGGCTGCACCGGCAGCGCCGGGTCGTGCGCGGGCCAGCCTTCGGCCAGGATGGCGTCCAGCACCAGCACGCGCAGGCCGTCCTGCTGTACCGCCTGCAGTCCTTCAGGCAAGGCTCCGCCCGACAGCAGCAGCTGCATGCCGCTGTCCCGCGCCAGGAAGGCAATGCGCTCCGCCGGGTAGGCCGGGTCCAGCGGTACGTACGCGGCGCCGGCTTTCAGGATCCCCAGCAGCGCAGCCACCATGGCGGGCGAGCGCCCGGCGCACAGGCCGACCGGCGCTTCCATGGCGACGCCTGCCGCCAGCAGGCAATGGGCAATGCGGTTGGCCTCCTGGTTCAACTGCCGGTAGCTCCAGTTACCGGCGTCGCTGCGCAGCGCAACGGCATCGGGAGTGGCGGCCGATTGCTCTTCGAACAGCTGGTGCAGGCAGCGCGCCGGCGGCAGCGCCAGGGCGGCGGCCTGGCCGGCTTCCTGCCAGGACTGCAGCACGGCCAGGTCCTGGCGGCCCAGCACAGGCAGGCGGCCGACCGCCTGCTGCGGCGTGGCGGCAATCGCTTCCAGCAGCACGGCGAAGCTGGCCGCCATGCGTTCGATCGTCGCCGCATCGAACAGGGCGGCGGCGAAATTCCAGTCCAGCACCAGGCCTTGCGGGCTCTCGGCGGCCGACAGTTCCAGCTCGTAGCGCGTCACCGCGGGGCCGCCGGCCAGCGGCGCAACCTGCAATCCCGGCAGCTGCAGGCTGCCCTGCCCCAGGTTCTGCATCGAGAACATGACCTGGCACAGCGGCGCGTGCGCCAGGCTGCGTTCGGGCTGCAGCGCTTCCACCAGTTGCTCGAACGGCAGCTCCTGGTGTGCGTAGGCATCCAGCAGGTCGCGCCGGTCCTGCTCCAGCAGCTGCGCGAACGGCGCATCGGGGTCGATGTCATTGCGCAGCACCAGCGAATTGACGAACATGCCGGCCATGCCTTCCAGTTCGGGGCGGTTGCGGCCGGCGATCGGACTGCCGATCACGATGTCGCGCTCGCCGCTCCAGCGTGCCAGCAGCACCGCCAGCGCCGTATGCAGCACCATGAACAGCGTCGCGTGGTGCTGGCCGCCCAGGGCCTTCAGCCTGGCCAGCAGCGCGGCTGGCAGGCATTGCTGGTGCAGTCCGGCGGTAAATTGCTGGCGCGCCGGGCGCGGGCGGTCCAGCGGCAGGCCGTGCACGAGCGGCAGGCCCTCCAGGCGCGCGCGCCAGTAGGCCAGTTGCTCCTGCAGGCGCGCCCCTTCCAGGTAGCTGCGCTGCCAGTGCGCGAAATCGGCATACTGCAAAGGCAGCGGCGCCAGCGGCGATGGCTGGCCCGTACGCTGCGCCGCATACAGCTGGGCGAACTCGCGCACCACCAGGCCCAGCGTCCAGCCGTCGGCCGCGATATGGTGCAGGGTGACCAGCAGCACATGGCTGTCCGGGCCCAGGACCAGCAGGCTGGCGCGCAGCATCGGCTCGCGGGCCAGGTCAAACGGTTGCACCGCATGCTGCCGGGCATGCCGGCGTACTGCCTCTTCGCGCTGCAGCGGCTGCAGCGCGGCCAGGTCATGCACCGCCAGCACCAGCGGCGCCGCGGCACCGGGCCGCTGCACTGTGCCGCCGGCCACGCTGGCATAGGTAGTGCGCAGCACTTCATGGCGCTGCAGCAGCTGGTGCAGCGCCGAATGCAGGGCCGCCACGTCAAGTTCCCCCTCCAGCCGCAGGGCGGCCGGCAGGTGGTACTGGCTGCTGCCGCCTTCGAGCTGGTCGATGAACCACAGCCGCTGCTGGGCAAACGACAGCGGCAACTCGGCACCTGCCGGACGGCGCGGCAGCGGCGCCGGGGCGGCGTCGTTGGCCGCTACTTCGGACAGCAAGGCCAGCAGCGCATCCTTGTTGGCGCGGATCTCGGCGCCGATCTGCGGCGTGATGGCGCCGGCCGCGGCGCGGGTTTTCAGCTTGCCTTGTTCCGCGTACAGCTGGATGCCGTCGCGGTGCAGGTCCAGTACGAAGCGCTTCAGTTGCGCCCCGCTTTGATGGCTTACCATTCGATTTCCTCCTGAGGCACCGTGCCGGCGCCGCTGGCTGCCGTGCGCGTGGCCAGCACGTCAAGGTGCAGGGCCAGGTCGCGCACGGTACGCTGGTTGAAGATGTCGCGGATCCCCAGCGCCAGCCCGAACTGCTGGTTGAGCTGCACCAGCATGCGCGTCGCCAGCAGCGAGTCGCCGCCCAGTTCGAAGAAGTCGGCGGTGACGCTGACCGCGCCGCCGCCCAGGACGCGCTGCCACAGGCTGCACAGCGCGCGTTCGGTGTCGTTCCATGGCGCGCAGTGCGCCGCATCCGGCAGGCTGCCCGGCTGCGGCAGCGCCTTCTTGTCCACCTTGCCGTTCGGCGTCAGCGGGAAAGCATCCAGCGCCACGATCGCAGCCGGCACCATGTACGCCGGCAGGCGCTCGCGCAGCGCCAGGCGCAGGCGGGTTTCCAGCAGGTCGCTGCCCGGTGCTTCCGGCGCCACCACGTAGGCGGCCAGGCGCTGCTGGCCGGGCGCGCCGTGCGCCACCACCAGCGCGCGTTCGACGCCGTCGCAGGCCAGCAGCTGCTGTTCTATCTCGCCCAGCTCGATGCGGTAGCCGTGGATCTTGACCTGGTCGTCGCTGCGGCCCAGGAATTCCAGCTGTTCGCCGTCGAGCCGGCGCACCAGGTCGCCGGTACGGTACAGCCGCAGGCCGGCCAAAGGCCCTGCCGATGCCTGCACGAACTTGGCGGCCGTCAGCTCGTCGCGCCCGTGGTAGCCCTCTGCCAGCGCGGCGCCCGACAGCAGCAGCTCGCCGATCACGCCCTGCGGCACCGGTTGCAGCGCGTCGTTGCAGACGGCATGGCCGTAACCGGGAAGCAGGCCGTCCAGCAGCACGCGCTCCTGCTGCACCAGCAGCGGCGCCACGTGCGACCAGATCGTCGCCTCGGTCGGCCCATAGCAGTTGTACAGGCCGCGGCCGCAACGCGGCGCCAGCGCCTGCGCCAGTTCCAGCGGCAGCGGCTCGCCGCCCGCCAGCGCGCGCAACTGGCCGCTGCCCTGCCAGCCGCTCTCCAGCAGCAGCGACCAGCTCACCGGCGTGGCCTGCATGACGTTGATGCCGCCAGCCAGGGCAGTGCCCAGATAGGCTGCGTCGCGCGCCCCGTCTGCTGGCGCCAGTACCACGGTGCCGCCCTGCGTCAGCGGGCCAAACAGCTCGAAGCCGGCGATGTCGAAGCTGATGGTGGTCAACGCCAGCCAGCGGGTCGCTTCGTCGATCTCCGCACGCTGGCAAGCGCCTGCGATGAAAGAAGCCAATGCCGCGTGCCCGATGCGCACGCCTTTCGGCTGGCCGGTGGAGCCGGAGGTGTAGATCAGGTAAGCCAGCATGCCGGCGCCGGGCAGCGCGGCCGGGATGCCGGCTGGTGCCGGCCAGCTTGCCTCGTCCAGCACCAGGCGCTGGCAGCTTGCCGGCACGGCCAGCGCATTGTCCTGGGCACACAGCAGCAGCGCCGCGCCGCTGTCGTCCAGCATGTATTCCAGGCGGCCGGCCGGATGCGAAGGGTCCATCGGCAGGTAGGCGGCGCCGGCCTTCATCACGGCCAGCAGCGCCGCCACCATGGCCACGCCGCGCGGCAGGCAGACTGCCACCACGTCGCCGCAGCGCACGCCGCGCCGTGCCAGCTCCTGCGCCAGGGTTTCGGACAGGACGTCGAGCTGTTGGTAGCTGCAAGGCTGGCCCTGCCATTCCAGCGCCGCATGCAGCGGACGGCGCGCCGCCTGGGCGCGGAAACCGGCCAGCACATCCTGCACGGGCGCCAGCGGCGCCGGCATGGCCAGGCGGCGCACCTGCCGCGTTTCCTCGTCGCCCAGCAGGTCGCCCAGTGCCAGCGGCGCCGTGCTGTCCGCGGCCATGGCCTGCAACACGCTGGCGTAGTAGCCCGCGATGCGCTGGCCGAAGGCGCCGCCAAACAGCGCAGCATCAGCCTTGACCGTCAGGTGGAAGCGCACGCTATCGCCACTGCCGCTGCGCGCGAACTCGGAGCTGAACAGGTAGTTGTTCTGCTCGTGGCTTTGCTCGATGGCGGCATCCGCGCCGCCGGCCAGCTTGTCGTAGACGTGGAAGCTGGTGTAGTTGAACAGGGAGCCCGACAGGTCGAGGCGGGCGTCGGACTGGATCGCGGCCAGCGGATAGTGGCGGTGCGGCTGCATGGCCAGCGCCAGCGCGTCCATTTCGCAGGCCAGCTGCTGCCAGCTCTGCCCCGCCAGGCGGCTGCGCACCGGCAGCGCGTTGAGGAACAGGCCCAGGGTGCGGTCGCCCCCTTCGCGTTCGGGGCGGCCATTGGCCACCACCGAGCTGGTGACGTCGTCCTGCCCGCACAGCATGCCCTGCACCGCCATGTGGGCCGCCAGCAGCACCGAGCGGTCCTGCACGCCGAGGCGCCCGGCCAGCGCCGCCAGGCGCGCCGACAGCTGCACATCGATTGCCACCGGCAGCGATACCATGGCGCCGGGCGGGCGTCCGCTCCACCACGGCAGGCGGGCGCCGTCCAGCATGTCGCGCCAATAGTTGCGCGCCGCGGCATCGGCCAGCGCCTGCTGTTCCTGCCACACGTAGTGGCGGTAAGGCAGCGCCGCCCCGGCTGCAGCCGGCTGGCCGTGGTAGCGCTGGAACAGTTCCGTGTTCAGGCTGGCGATGCTCCAGCCATCCAGCATCGAATGGTGGAAGCTCAGGATGTACTGGAAGGCGCCGTCATCCAGGTGCAGCAGCACGACTTTCCACAGCGCGCTGCCGAAGTCGATGGCGCGGGCGCGCTCGCAGGCCACCTGTTCCGCTACCCGGGCGGCCTGCGCCGCAGCATCCATGCCGCGCAGATCGCGGTACAGCAGCGGCGCAACGGCCCGTTTGTAGACCAGCTGCAGCGGGCGCGCACCGTCCAGCGCGTAGACCGTGCGCAGCATGCCGTGCGCCGACATCAACTGTTCCAGCGCCTGGCGGAAGCATTCCAGGTCGAGCGCTGCGCCGACGCGCACGTTCAGCACGTCGTGGTAGGTGCCGCCTTCCGCGTCCAGGCGGCTGTGGAACACCATGCCCTCCTGCAGGCGTGTCAGCGGGAACGCGTCTTCCAGCAGCTGTTCACGCAGCAGCGGCGCCAGCGCGTCGCGTTCGGCGTCGTCCAGCATGCCGAACGGCGCCACGTCGCTGCCGGCGCTGGCAACGCCGGTGCCGCTGTCCAGGATCTGGGCCAGTCCGCGTACCGTCCTGGCGGCGAAGATGTCGCGCACCGATGCCGCCACGCCGGCCGCCTGCATCGCAGCCACCAGCCGGATCGCGCGGATCGAATCGCCGCCCAGCGCAAAGTAGCTGTCGGTGGCGCCGACGCGCTCCAGGCCAAGGTGTGCGGCCCACAAGGCGCACAGGGCCGTTTCCAGCTCGCCTTCCGGCGCGCAGTAAGGCGCCTGTACCGCAGCCTGGCTGGCCTGCGGCAGCTGTTTGCGATCGAGCTTGCCGTTTGCACTCAGTGGCAGGCGTTCCAGCAGCACGAAGCTGGCCGGCACCATATAGTCGGGCAGCGCCACGCCAAGTGAAGACTGCAGCGCAGCCACGAAGGCCGCTTCGTCCGGCTGCGGGGCGGCCGGCGCCACATAGGCCACCAGGCGCATCGCATCGCCCTGGCCCTGTGCCAGCACCGCCGCTTCGGCCACGCCAGGCTGGGCGCACAGCTGCGCTTCGATTTCACCCAGCTCGATGCGCAGGCCGCGCAGCTTGACCTGGAAGTCGGCGCGCCCCAGGTATTCCAGGTTGCCGTCGGGCAGGTAGCGTGCGATGTCGCCGGTCTTGTACAGGCGCTGCACGCTGCCGTCTTCGCAAACGCGTTCGATGAAGCGCTGCGCGCTCAGTTCCGGGCGGTTCAGGTAGCCGCGCGCCAGGCCGATGCCGCCGATATGCAGCTCGCCGGCCACGCCTACCGGAACCGGGCGCAGCGCGGCGTCCAGCACATGCAGCTGCATGTTCTGGATCGGGCGCCCGATCGGCACCACCTGGCGCCCGCCGCGCGGCGCGGCCGGCCAGTAGGAGACGTCGATCGAGGCTTCGGTCGGGCCGTACAGGTTATGCAGTTCGGCGCGGTGGCTCGCGAAAAATTGCTGTACCAGCGGGTAAGGCAGCGCCTCGCCGCTGCAGAACACCTGGCGCACCGCTGTGCATTCCTGCCAGCGGCCGCTCGCCAGCATGGCTCCCAGCATCGACGGCACGAAGTGCAGGATGGTGATGCCCTCGGACTGGATGGTTTCCGCCAGGTAGGCCGGGTCCTGGTGGCCGCCCGGACGGGCCATCACCAGGCAGGCGCCCACCGTGAACGGCCAGGTCAGCTCCCATACCGATACATCGAAGCTGTACGGGGTTTTCTGCAGCACCCGGTCGCCGCTCGTCATGCGGTACTCGCGCTGCATCCAGTCGATGCGGTTGACCAGGCCGCGGTGTTCGCACAGTACGCCTTTCGGCTGGCCGGTGGAACCGGAGGTGTAGATCACGTAAGCCAGGCTGTCCGGCGCCTGCTGCAGCGCCGGATTGTGGCCGGGCTGGCAGGCGAATTCCTGTTCCTGGTCCAGGCACAGCGCCAGTTGCGCCGGCACTGCGGTTGTCCCCAGCAGGTGGGTTTGCGTCAGCACCGTGCGCACCGCGCTGTCTTCCAGCATGTACTGCAGGCGTGCGGCCGGATAGGAGGGGTCGAGCGGCAGGTAAGCGCCGCCAGCCTTCAGGATGCCGTATACGCCGGCGACCATCTCCAGCGAGCGCCCGGTGCACAGGCCTACCAGTTCGCCGGACTGCATGCCGTCGGCCAGCAGTCGGTGGGCGATGCGGTTGGCCCGTTCGTTCAGCTCGCGGTAGCTCAGTTGCACGCCTTCGCAGCGCAGCGCCGGTGCGTCCGGCGTAGCCAGGGCCTGGGCTTCGAACAGGTGGTGGATGCAGGCGCCGGACGGATACTCGCGCGCGGTGGCATTCCAGCTGTCGAGCAGGGCAGCGTCGCGCGCCGTCAGCAGCGGCAACGCGCCGGCAGCCTGTTGCGGATCCTGCGCAAGTGCCTCCAGCAGCAATGCAAAGCCGTCCGCCATGCGCTCGATGGTGGCGGCTTCGAACAGGCTGGTGGCGTAGTTCCAGGTCAGGGCCAGGCCGCGCTCCGTTTCGCCGGCCGACAGCTCGAGGTCGAACTTGCTGACCACGTGGCCGCTGGCCAGGCTGGACACCTGCAGGCCGGGCAGCGCCAGTTCGGCCGCGGCCATATTCTGCATCGAGAACATCAGCTGGAACAGCGGCGTATGCGCCAGGCTGCGCTCCGGCTGCAGCGCGTCGACCAGTTTTTCGAACGGCAGGTCCTGGTGCGCGTAAGCTTCCAGCAGCGCTGCCCTGCCCTGCGTCAGCAGTGTTGCGAACGGCAGTTCCGGATCGACCTGGGTCCGCAGCACCAGGGTATTGACGAACAGGCCCACCAGGCCTTCAAGCTGCTGGTGCTGGCGGCCGGCCAGCGGGCTGCCGATCACGATATCGGATTCATTGCTCCAGCGTGACAGCAGGACCGCCAGCGCCGTATGCAGCACCATGAACAGGGTGGCGTCGTGCGCCGCCGCCACCGCCTGCAGGCGGGCCAGCACGGCCGGCGGCAGCAGCTGCTGGTGCAGCGCACCGTCGAACCGCTGCCGCGCCGGGCGCGCCTTGTCCAGCGGCAGGCCGTGCACCTGCGGCAGGCCGGCCAGGCGCTCGCGCCAGTAGCCGGCTTGCTGCGCCAGACGCGCTTGCCCCTCCTGGCCGCGTTGCCACTGGGCGTAGTCGGCGTATTGCACCGGCAGCTCCGGCAGCCTGGCTGCACGTCGTTGCACGGCCGCAGCATACAGTTCGGCGAATTCGCGTACCACGATGCCCATCGACCAGCCGTCGACGGCGATGTGGTGGATGGTCACCAGCAGCGCATGCCGCTGTGGAGCCAGAGCCAGCAGGGTCGCGCGCAGCATGTGCCCGTGCGCCAGGTCGAACGGCCGTGCCGCTTCGATGGCGGCAAGGCGGCGCAGCTCCTCGTCCTGCTGCACGCCGGCCAGCGCCTCCAGGCTGGCTGTTTCAAGTTGCGGCGTGCAGTCGCTGGAGACGCATTGCTGCGCCTCGCCGTCCACCGCCCGATAGCTGGTGCGCAGCACGGCATGGCGCTGCAGCAGCTGTTGCAGCGCGTCGCGCAGTGCCGCCTGGTCAAGCGCGCCTTCCAGCAGCAGCGCGACCGGCATGTTGTACTGGCTGCCGGCCCCCTCGAGCTGGTCGATGAACCACAGGCGCTGCTGTGCAAATGACAGCGCCAGCGGGCGGTCGGCGGCGGCCAGCGGAATCTCCCGCCAGGTATTGCCGCCTTCGGCGCGACGCGCGTCGATATGCGCCGCCAGGCCGGCGATGTCCTGGTGCTCGAACAGCGCGCGTACCGGCAGTTCGAGGTCGAATTCACGGGCCACTGCACTCATCACCCGCATCGCCAGCAGCGAATTGCCGCCCAGTTCAAAGAAGCTGGCCTGCACGCTGGCCTGTTCCAGCCCAAGCACCTTGCACCAGATTTCGGCCAGGGCATGCTCGGTGTCGGTGCCTGGCGCCGCCAGCACGGCCGGCGCAGCTACCGGCAGCGGCAAGGCGCGGCGGTCGACTTTACCGTTCGGCAGCAGCGGCAAGGCATCCAGCCGCACGTACGACGACGGCAGCATGAAGTCGGCCAGGTGTTGCGCGGCGTGGCTGCGCAAGGCCTGCTCCAGCGCCTCCCATCCCTCCTCGGCGGCGACAACATAAGCTACCAGCCTGCCGGCGGCAAGCAGCACCAGCGCTTCACCGACCGCGCCATGGCTGGACAGGCAGGAAGCGATTTCACCCAGTTCGATGCGGAAGCCGCGCAGCTTGACCTGGTCGTCGCAGCGGCCGGCAAACACCAGCTGCCCGGCCGCGTTCCAGCGCACCATGTCGCCGGTGCGGTAGCTGCGCTGGCCGGCGGCGCCGAAGCGTTCGGCACTGAGCTGCGGCTGGTTCAGGTAGCCGCGTGCCAGGCTGCTGCCTTCGATATGCAGTTCGCCAGCCACGCCGCGCGGCAGCAGCTGGCCGCGCGCATCGCGCACGGCGAAGCGGCGGCCCGGCAGCGGCGCGCCGAGCGGAATGGCGCCGGCGTCGCAATCGGATGCCACTTCGTAGAGGCTTGCGGTAATCGTGGTTTCAGTCGGACCGTAGGCATTGAACAGCCGGATGCGGCCGTGCAGGCCATGCTGTTGCCAATGGCGCAGCAGGACCGGCGGGAAGGCCTCGCCGCCCACCACCACCAGGCGCAGGCTGCTGGCCTGCCAGTAAGCGGCATCGGCGGCAGGATCGGCCAGCATTTCGCACAGGTAGGCAGGGGGCAGGTCGGCCGCCGTGATGCCCTGCGCGCTGCACTGCGCCAGCAACTGCGCCGGCAGCGGCAGCGCCTCGCCGCGCAGGTGGACGCAAGCGCCGGCCAGCCAGGCACACAGCGGCAGCTCCAGCGCGGCGTCGACGCCCAGGCCGGAGAACATCAGCACGCGGTCGTCGGCGCACAGCCCGTAGCGGGCCTGCACGGCCTGCACGTGAGCCGCCACGCTGCCATGCTCCACCATCACGCCTTTCGGCAGGCCGGTGGAGCCGGAGGTGTAGATCACGTACGCCAGTTGGCTGGCGCCAAGGCCCGGCACCAGCGGATTGGCGTACGGCTGCCCGGCCAGCGCCGTGGAGTCGTCCAGGCAGATCACGGCGCCATGCTCAAGGCGCTGGCGCAGGCGCTGCTGCGTCAGCACTACGTGGGCGGCGCTGTCCTGCAGCATGTGCGCCAGGCGCGCTTGCGGGTACGATGGGTCGAGCGGCACGAAGGCGCCGCCCGCTTTCAGGATGCCCAGCATGGCAGCGATCATCTCCGGCGAGCGCTCCATGCAGATGCCAACCAGTTGCCCCGGCTGCAGCCCATCGGCCAGCAGGCGGTGCGCCACACGGTTGGCCTGCGCGTTGAGGGCCGCGTAATCCATGGCCTGGCCGTCCCATGCCAGCGCCGGCGCATGCGGCGTGGCCGCAGCCTGCGCTTCGAACATCTGGTGCAGGCAACCCGCTGCGGCCGCGCGGCCGCCGTCGCCCCAGGCCTGGAGCTGCAGCAGCTCGGACGAGGGCAACAGCGGCAAGGCGCCAACAGCGGATTGGGGTGCGGCGGCAATCGCCGCCAGCAGCACGCCAAAGCTGTTGGCCAGGCGCTCGACGGTCGCCTGTTCGAACAGGCCGGTGGCGTATTGCCAGTTCAGCAGCAGTGCGCCGCGTTCGTCCTCGCCAGCCGACAGCTCGAGGTCGAACTTGGCAACCACGTGCTGGGCGCCGATGCTGGACACCTGCAGGCCGGGCAGCTGCAGCTTGCCGGGCGCCGCATCCTGCATCGAGAACATGAGCTGGAACAGCGGCGCATGCGCCAGGCTGCGCTCGGGATTGAGGGCGTCGACCAGCTTCTCAAACGGCAGGTCCTGGTGGGCATAGGCATCCAGCAAGCCGGCCTTGCCCTGCGCCAGCAGGGCGGCAAACGGCAGTTCCGGATCGACTTCGCTGCGCAGCACCAGGGTATTGACGAACAGGCCGACCAGGCCTTCCAGTTCCTTGCGCTGGCGGCCCGCGATCGGGCTGCCGACCACGATGTCGCGCTCATTGCTCCAGCGCGACAGCAGCACGGCGAAGGCGGTATGCAGCACCATGAACAAGGTGGCGTCGTGGCCCGCGGCCAGCGCCTTCAGCTGCTTCAGCAGGCCGGCGCCCAGGGTATGCTGGAAAATCGCGCCGTCGAAGCCTTGCTGGGCCGGGCGCGCCCTGTCAAGCGGCAGGCTGTGCACCTGCGGCAGGCCGGCCAGGCGCCCGCGCCAGTAGCCCAGCTGGCGCTCGAGCGCCGCCCCGTCGACCTGTTGCCGCTGCCATGCGGCGAAGTCGGCGTACTGCACGGGAAGGTCAGGCAGGACCGCAGCGCGGCCGGCAACCTGCGCTGCATACAGCTCCGCAAATTCGCGCACCACGATGCCCATCGACCAGCCGTCGGTGGCGATATGGTGCAGCGTGACCAGCAGCACGTGGCGCTGCGGCGCCAGGGCCAGCACGCTGGCACGCAGCACCGGGCCGTGTTGCAGGTCGAACGGACGGGCCGCTTCGGCGGCGGCCAGGCGGCGCACCTCGGCATCCTGAGGTTCGCCTTGCAGGCCGGCCAGGTCGATCCATTCCAGTGCCGGCACGGCCGATGCCTGTACCCGCTGCACGGGCTCGCCATCGACGCTGGCGTAAGCGGTGCGCAGCACGGCGTGGCGTTCCAGCAGTTTCGCCAGCGCCTGCTCCAGCGCTGCACGATCGAGTTCGCCGTCCAGGGCCAGCGCGGCAGGCACGTTGTACTGGCTGCCGCCCTCCATGCGGTCGATGAACCACAGGCGTTGCTGGCCAAACGACAGCGGGCAGTCCGCCGCCGGGTCGGCGCGGCGCGGCAGCACGGCGGCGTCGCCCGCCTGCAGCAGCTCCAGCAGCTCGGCCTTGCGAAGAACCAGTTCGCTGCGCAATTGCGCGTCCATGGCGCCGGCGGGCGCCTTGAAGCCCAACTGGCCGCCGTCCACGTGAAAGCGGATGCCGCGCCGGGTGGCTTCGGCGATCAGAGCTCCAACAGTCATAACACGCCCCCTTCCATTTCAATATCGTTGTTGTCGTTTTCCGCCTGGACCGCGCGCAGCGCATCCACCAGCTGCGCCATGGCGGCGATGGTCGGCACCCCGAACAGGGACTTCACCGGCAGCTCGATGGCAAAGGCGCTGCGCAGCTCATAGCTCAGCCGCGAGAGCTGCAGCGAATTGCCGCCCAAGGCAAAATAGTTGTCTTCCACGCCCACCTGGTCCAGCCCCAGGAGCTGCTGCCATGCCTGCTGCAGCGCAGCCTCCGTCGCATTGCGCGGTGCCACGTAGATGCTGCCTTCCAGCTGCGGCAGCGGCAGTGCACGCCGATCCAGCTTGCCGTTCGGGCTGAGCGGGAACTGCTGCAGCAGGATGAAGCGGGCCGGCACCATGTAGGCCGGCAGGACCTGCGCCAGCGCTTCGCGCCAGCGCGGCACCAGCTGCTGCGCTTCGTCGCTGCCGCAGCGCGGCACCACATAGGCCACCAGCGCCTTGTCGCGTCCCGCATCGCACAGCAGGACCACCGCATCGCTCACTTGCTCCAGTTCGCGCAGGCGGGCCGCAATCTCGCCCGGCTCGATGCGCAGGCCGCGCAGCTTGACCTGCTCGTCGACCCGCCCCAGGAACTCCACGCGCCCGTCGTCCAGGTAGCGCACCAAGTCGCCGCTGCGGTACAGGCGCTTGCCGGCCAGCGGACCGCCGGCCGGAGTGATGAAACGTTCGGCCGTCAGCTCTTCCCGGTTCAGGTAGCCGCGCGCCAGGCCCGCGCCTGCGATGTACAGCTCGCCCGGCACCATGGCCGGTACCGGGCGCATGGCCGCATCCAGCACATGGAACTCGACGTTGGCAATTGGGCGGCCAATCGTTACCTGGCAGTCCGGCGTCAGCGCGGCGGCGCTGCTGGCGATGGTGGCTTCGGTCGGTCCATACACATTGAAGAAGCGGCACTGCGCCGACCAGTACTCGACCAGGGCCTTGGGACAGGCGTCGCCGCCGACAATCACGGTGCGCAGGGTCGGTACCGGGGCGCGGCGCTGCGCTTCCAGGATGGCGGTCGGGAATGCGGCATGGGTCACGCCCAGCTGCTGCATGGCTTCCACCAGGTCGGCTTCCGGCGTGACCAGGCAGGTCGCGGCGCCGGAACACAGGCCCTTGAACAAGTGGGCGGTGCCGGCGTCAAAACTCATCGAAGCGCAATGCAGTACGCGCGATTGCGGGCCGACTTCGAACAGGCCGATGTCGTGCTCGATCAGGTTGACCAGGCCGCGGTGTTCCACCATGACGCCTTTCGGCAGGCCGGTCGAACCGGAGGTATAGATCACGTAGGCCAGGTGTTCCGGCCGCAGGCCCAGGCTGGCCGGCGCCAAGTCCGCGGCAGGCGTGGCATCGGCCAGCAGCGCGTCGATGTCCAGGTCCAGGCTGCGCACCTGGGGCGGCAGGCCGGCGCTGAAAGCGGCCGACATGCTCAGCACCAGCCCCGTCCCGCTGTCTTGCAGGATATGGCGCAGGCGTTCAGCCCGATACAAGGGGTCGAGCGGCAGGTAGGCGCCGCCCGCTTTCAGGATGGCCAGGATGCCGACCACCATTTCCAGCGAGCGCTCGACGCAGATACCAACCAGGGTGTCCGGCTTGACGCCTTGGGCCACCAGGCGCTGGGCGACCTGGTTGGCGCAGCGATTCAGTTCGCCGTAACTGAGGCTGCGTCCCTGCCATTCCAGCGCAGCCTGTTGCGGCGCGCGCGCCGCCTGTGCTTCAAAGAGCTGGTGCAGGCATAGCTCGCGGCCGAAACTGCGTGCCGGGCCTTGCCATTGCTGCAGCATGCGCAGCTCCTCGCCGCCAAGTAGCTCGACCTGCCCCAGGTTCTCGGCGCCGGCCAGCTGGGCCAGCACCAGTTCCAGGTGCTGCAGCAGGCGGATCATGGTGGCATCGGCAAAGCGTTCGCGGGAATAGCGGCACTTGATGTTGAGCGTGTCGCGCAGGCTGACGCTCAGCGCCAGCGGGTAGCCGGCCGCTTCGAACGATTCGTAAGCTGCAATGCGCAGCGCGTCGTGGCGCGCGGCAGCATCGCCCTCCTGCGCCGCGTCCAGCGGATAGTTCTCGAACACCAGCATGCTGTCGAAGAACGCTCCGCCTGGCGCCAGCCGGCTGCAGGCGCGGATCGTGGTCAGCGGCAGGTAGCCGAAGCCCGTGCTGCGCTGGAAGGCGCCGTGCAGGCCGGCCAGCAGGCTGCCGATGCCGTCGTCGCCGTCGAAGGATACGCGCACCGGCACGGTATTGATGAACAGTCCCACCATGCGTTCAACATCTGCTACCTCCGCCGGACGGCCCGAAATCGTGGTACCAAACAGCACGTGCTGCTCGCCGCTGTAGCGATGCAGCAGGTAGCCCCAGGCAAGCTGCAGCAGCGTGTTCACGGTGGTGTGGTGGCGCCGCGCGCATTCTTCGAGGCGCGCGGTCTGCCCGCGATCCAGGTGCAGGCGCTGCTCGCCCTGCCCTGCTTCCCGCTGCTGGCTCAGGCCGAAGGGCAGCGGGGTTGGTGCTTCCAGCGCAGCCAGGTAGTCGCGCCAGTATCTCTGCGCCGCGTCCTGGTCCTGCTCCGACAGCCAGCCGATATAGCGTTCGTAGGGTGCTACCTGCGCCAGTGCTGGCGCCTCGCCGGCTGCGATGGCCCGGTAGGCATCCATCACGTCGCGATATACCAGCGGCGTGCACCAGCCGTCCAGCAGCATGTGGTGGTGGCTCCACAGCAGTTGATAGCGTTGTTCGCCCAGGCGGTACAGGGCGATGCGCTGCAACGGTGCGCGCGCGGCGTCGAAGCCACCTGCACGGTCGTCCGCACAAACCTGCGCGAAGCGGGCGCGCTGCGCAGCTTCGTCAAGGTGGCGCCAGTCCTCTTCCACCCACGGCAATTCGGCCGACGGCTGCACCAGCTGGTGCAGGCGGTCGCCCTGGCCGACGAAGGCGGTGCGGAAGATGTCGTAGTGCGCCGTGACCGCCTGCCAGGCAGCGCGGAACGCGGCCGCGTCAAGCGCGCCTTCCAGCTGCGGGCAGCATTGCGACACATAGGCGCCTGCATCGAGCTCGCTGTGGAATTGCATGCCCTGCTGCATTGGCGTCGCCGGATACAGCTTGGCGATCGCATACTCGCGCTGCCAGCCATCGAGTTCGGCGCGGCTGACCTTCGCCAGCGGGAAGTCGCCCGGCGTGAACTGGCCGGCCGGCGCATGGGCGCAGTGCTGCACCACGTCGCGCAGCCCGGCTTCGATCTGCTGCGCCAGTGCCGCCATGGCTTCGGCGTCGAACTGCTCGCTGCTGTAGTCCAGCGTGAAGCCCAGCACGCCGCCGGCAACCTTGCCGTTCAGGCCGAGCAGGCAGTGGCGGGCGCGTGCCGGATCGATCGCCGCGCCGCTGCCATCGTGGGCGGCGCGGAACAGGCTGTCGCCGCCGACGCTCTGGTCGAACTGGCCCAGGTAATTGAACACCAGCTGCGCAGGATGCGCCGCTTCGGCCTGCGCCAGGCGCGCCTCGCCAGCCACGTGGCGCAGCACGCCGTAGCCGAAGCCCTGCTGCGGCACGGCGCGGTACTGCTCCTTCACCTGCATGATTACTTCGCCCACGTCGCCGCTGCCGCAGCGCAGCGCCAGCGGATAGGTGCTGGTGAACCAGCCGACTGTCTGGCTGGTATCGATCGCTTCATCCAGGTCGGCGCGGCCATGCCCTTCCAGCAGCAGGCGTACGCCTTCGGCGCCGCTCCAGCGCTGCATGCCCAGGTAGACGCCGGCCAGCAGCAATTCGTTGATCTGGGTGCGATAGCGCTGGCCGCAGTGGCGCAGCAGCGCATCGGTTTCCTGGGCGGTCAGCGCCAGGCTTGCGGTGCGGGTGCTCGACTGGGCCGGGGCCGCGCCCGCCGCACGCTGCGGCAATGCCGCCACCGGCTGCTCGAGCTGCGCCAGCCAGAACGGCAGCTCGGCCGCCAGGCGCGGCGACTGCGCGTACTGCTCCACTGCTGCGCCCCACTGCTGCAGCGAGGCGCTCTTCGGCGCCAGCTGGATGGCCTGGCCGGCGCCAAGCTGGCGATAGGCCTGCTCCAGGTCGGCCAGCAGGATGCGCCAGGAGACGCCGTCCACCACCAGGTGGTGCGCCACCAGGAACAGGCGCGGCGCGCTGCCGGTGAACAGCACGGCGCGCAGCAGCGGTCCCTGGCAAGGGTCGCTGGCGCGCTGCCAGAAACCGCAGCGTTCGGCCACGAAGGCGCTGTGCGCAGCCGGGTCGCCAGGCAGGGATTCCAGGCACACGGCCGACTTCAGGCGCGCCGCGTCCAGCGGCATGTGCTGGGCGCTCCACGCGCCGTCGTCCTCCCGCTGCCATTGCAGGCGCAGGGCATCGTGCCGACGGTACACCGCTTCCACCATCTTGCGCAGCATGGACTCGTCCAGGCCTGCCGGCGGCAGTAGCAGGACCGACTGGTTGAAGTGCCCCAGCGCGCCGTGCGAAATTTCGACAAAATGACGCTGGATCGGCAGCATGGCCAGCCCACCTTGCACTTCCTCCTGCGGCGACTGTACGCCAGCCGCCACGGCCTGCGCGGCCAGTTCGGCGACGGTCTGGTGGGCAAACAGCTGGCGCGTGGTGATGCCGATGCCGGCCTGGTTGGCGCGTGCCACCACCTGGATCGACAGGATGGAGTCGCCGCCAAGCGCAAAGAAGTTGTCGTGGATGCCGACCTGCTCCGCCTTCAGGAGCTGGGCCCAGATCGCACACAGCACGCTTTCGGTATCGTTGCGGGGTGCGGAAAATTCGGCAGCCGCGCTGGCCAGGGCAATTGCCGGAAGCGCCTTGCGATCGACCTTGCCGTTGACGGTGAGCGGCAGGCGCTCCAGCACGGCAAAGCCGGCCGGCACCATGTAGTCAGGCAGCACCTGCTGCAACTGGGCGCGCACACTGTCGGCCAGGCCGTCGGCGCTGGCGCCCTGCTGCGGTACCAGGTAGGCCAGCAGGCGCTGGGCGCCGCTGTCGCCGTCCACCAGCACCAGCGCCTCGCGCACGTCGCGGTGGCGCAGCAGCTGGGTTCGGATCTCGCCGAGCTCGATGCGGTAGCCGCGCAGCTTGACCTGTTCGTCCGTGCGGCCGATGAATGCCAGCTCGCCTGAAGCCGTGCGGCGCACCAGGTCGCAGGTGCGGTACATGCGGCCGCTGCCGGCAAACGGATCGTCCAGGAAGCGCTGCGCGGTCATTTCGGGTGCATTCAGGTAGCCCCGCGCCAGCGCGGCGCCGCCAATATACAGTTCGCCCGGAGCACCGTCCGGCAGCGGCTGGCCCGCCTCATCCAGCACGTAATAGCGGACATGGCCGAAGGGATGGCCGATATTGCCGTGTTCCTCGGGCGATTGCAGCAGGCGTGCGCCGCTGGCAATCACCGCCTCGGTCGGTCCATAAGCGTTGAAGCAGCGGCGCCCCGGCATCCATTGCGACAGCACGGCCGCGTTGCTGGCACTGCCGCCAACGATGACGGTGTGCAGGCTCGGGAAGGCCGCGGCATCAAGCTGCGCCAGGACCGGCGCCGGCACCTGCAGGTGGCTGGCCCGATAGCTGCCGGCCAGTTGCGCCAGGGCGGCGCCGTTCAGGCGCTGGGCCTCTTCGGCGATGCACAGCGTGGCGCCGCAGCTCAGGGCCATGGCCCAATCGGCAACTGCCACGTCGAAGCTGAATGACACGAATTGCAGCACCACGCTGGAGGAGTTCACACCGTAAGCCTCGCGTTGCGCCAGGGCGCTGCGCGCCAGGCCGGCGTGCTCGATCATGACGCCTTTCGGCTGGCCGGTGGAGCCCGAGGTGTAGATGACGTAAGCCAGGCCGGCGCCATCCACCGCCGCTTCCGCTTCGGACAGGTTATCGTCGGCATAGTTCTTCAGGAGCGCCTTACGCCACATCGGGTCCAGCGGCACCAGGGAACGGCCTTCGAATGGCAGCTCCGACATCAGCGACTGCTGGGTCAGGACCAGATCCACACCGGCATCGTCCATCAGCGCCTGCAGGCGTTCGGCGGGAAGGCCCGGGTCCAGCGGCAGATAGGCCGCGCCGGCTTTCTGCACCGCCAGCATGGCCAGCAAGCTTTCCACCGATCGTTCAAGGCAAAGCGCGACCACGGCGTCCCGCTGCACGCCCTTGGACAGCAGGTGGCGCGCCAGGCGGTTCGCTTCGGCGTTCAGTGCAGCGTATTCCAGTTCGTTGCCGGCGCAGGCTACGGCAATCGCGGACGGCGAGGCCGCGGCCTGTGCCTCGAACTGGCGGATCACCGGGGTGGCCGGATCGACGGAGGTCTGCGAAGCCAGCGGCTGGCTGTCCGTCAACGGCAGGCGGTGCGCAGGCTGCGCCGGATCGTCGCAGGCGCCTTGCAGCAGGACTGCAAAGCTGGCGGCCATGCGCTCGATGGTGGCGCGCTCGAACAACTGGTCGGCGAACAGCCAGGACAGGTACAAGCCATCTTCGGCCTCACGGGCAAACACGCTGAGGTCGAACAGGGTCTTGTTGGATTCGAAGTTTACGCTGGACACGGCCAGGCCGGGCAGCTCAAGCCGCGCGGCATCATTGTTCTGCAGGGTCAGGCTGACCTGGAACACTGGCGAGTAGGCCAGGCTACGCTCCACCTGCACGTTCTTGGCCAGCGTCTCGAACGGCATTTCCTGGTGCGAGAACACATCCAGCGCATAGGCTTTGACACGCGCCAGCAGTTGTTCGAACGAAGGCTGGCCGGACAGGTCGGTGCGGTACACCAGGGCATTGGCGAAGAAGCCGATCACAGGCTCCAGTTCCTGGCGCGTGCGGCCGGCGACCGGGCAGCCGACCACGATATCGTCTTCCCCGCTCCAGCGCGAGAGCAACAATGCATACGCAGCCTGCAGCACCATGAAGAAGGTCGCACCCTGGCGCTCCCCCAGGCGGTACAGGCGCTCCAGCAGCGTGCGGTCGATCCTCTGTTCGATGCGCTGGCCGGTAAACTGCTGCTGCGCGGGGCGCGCATGATCCAGCGGCAGGCCATGCAGCTTCGGAATGCCGGCCAGGCGCTGCTGCCAGAAGTCCAGTTCCTGCTCCAGCGCCGCGCCGGACAGGCGCTCGCGCTGCCATGCCGCGTAATCGACGTAGCGCAGTGGCAGCGGGGCCAGCGGGTTGGCGCCGCCGGCGCTGAAAGCCTGGTAAAGCTGGACGAAGTCGCGCGCAAGCAAGGCCATCGACCAGCCGTCGGAGGCGATATGGTGCATGGTGAATACCACGACGTGACTGCCGGCGCCCAGTGCCAGCAGCAGCACGCGCAGCATGGCATCGCGTTCCAGGTCAAATGCCAGCCCGGCCTGCTCCTGCGCCGCCTGGGCCACCGCCGCCTCCTGCGCCGCGCCGGACAAGCCACTGAGGTCGCGCTCCAGCAGCGGCAAGGGTGCCGCCGGGTTGATCGTTTGCAGCGCCACGCCATCACGCTGGCTGTAGGTGGTGCGCAACACGGCATGGCGCTCCACCAGCGCGTCGAGCGCTCGGCCCAAGGCTGCGCGGTCCAGCGCTCCGTCCAGGCGCAACGCTTGCGTGATGTTGTATTGCGCGCTGCCTTCGCCGATCTGGTTGGTCAGCCACAGGCGTTCCTGGTTGAAGGACAGCGGCAAGCCGGCATCGCCGGCCAAGGGTGCGATGGCATCGGCCGCGCCCTGGCTCTCCTGGGCGAGGAAGGCAATCAGTTCATCTTTCGCGGCGCGGATGGCAGCCACCACCGCCGGCTCCAGCGTGTCGCTGGTCGAGCGTGTTTTCAGCTTGCCGTCGGCCAGGTAAGGGAACACCCCCTGGCCGTTCAGGTATTCGATCAATTGGGCGATTTGCATCTCACCACTCCATTTCAAAAGAGTTTTTTGCGTTCATTGCGCCGGCGGCATTGCCGGCGCGCGCCAGGCAGGCCGTGATTTCGCGCGCCATGGCTTGCACGGTCTGGTTTGCCATCAGGGCTTTCAGCGACAGGGCAATGCCGAATTCAGCCTGCACCGCATTAATCAGGCGCATGGCCGACAGCGAATGGCCTCCGAGCTCGAAGAAGCTGCTGGCAGCGCTGATGCGCTCCAGCGACAGCAGTTGCCCGAACAGCCGTGCCACGCGCTGCTCCACATCGCCTTCCGGCTCGACGTGGCTGGTTTCGGGAGCATCCGGCAACGGCAGGGCCTTGCGGTCGATCTTGCCGTTGGCGGTCAGCGGCAGCGCGGCCAGCACCGCAAAGCCGGACGGCACCATGTAGTCGGGCAGCGCCTGCTGCAACTGGGCGCGCACGCTGTCGACCAGGCCCTGCGCCGCTGCTTCCTGCTGCGGCACCAGGTAGGCCAGCAGGCGCTGGCTGCCCTGCTCGCCCTGCACCAGCACCAGCGCCTCGCGCACGCCAGGATGGCGCAGCAGCTGGGCGCGGATCTCGCCAAGCTCGATGCGGTAGCCGCGCAGCTTGACCTGCTCGTCCAGCCGGCCGATGAATTCCAGCGCCCCGCCGGCCAGGCGGCGTACCAGGTCGCCGGTGCGGTACATCCGTTCGCCCGCGACGAACGGATCGGCCACGAAGCGTTCGGCCGTCAGTTGCGGACGGTTCACGTAGCCCCTGGCCACGCCGGCGCCGCCGATATACAGTTCGCCCGCCACGCCCACCGGGCAGGGACGCCCTGCCGCATCCAGCACGTACAGGCGGGTGTTGTGCATCGCATGGCCGATCGGCAGCACGTTGCCCAGCGAGGCCAGGTTGGCCGTCACGTCGTACATGGCGCAGCCCACCACCGTCTCGGTCGGACCGTAATGGTTGAACAGCTGGCTGTGCGGGAAGCGCTGCTGCAGTTCGCGCGCCAGTGCCACCGTGAAGGCTTCGCCGCCCACCACGAAGGTATGGCGGCCGGCCAGCGCTTGCTGCGGCAGCAGGTCCAGCAGGCCGCGCACGTGCATCGGCGTCATGCGCAGCAACTGGCCGGCGGCATCCGGCGCCGCCAGGCGCGCTGCCAGGTCAGGCAATTCCTCGCCCGCTTCCAGCAGGTTGACGCAGTCGCCGCGCAGCAGCGGCAGCCACAGTGCCGGCACGGTGATGTCGAAGCCGTGCGAGGTGACCACCAGGGAGCCTTGCAGCGCGGCGCCGTAGTAGGCATCCCTGGCGAAAGCCAGGTAGTCGGTCAGGCCGCCATGGAAGATTTCCACGCCTTTCGGGGTGCCGGTCGAGCCGGAGGTATAGATCACGTAAGCGATGTCGCCCGCTGCGGCCAGCGCCTGCGGCGCTTCGGACGGATACTCGGCCAGCCAGCCGTCGCCCTCGTCCAGCGCCAGCACGTCGATGCCGGCCACCGGCACGCGGTCCATCATGCCCGGCTGCACCAGCACCCATTCGATGCCGGCATCGGCGATGATGTGGCCGATGCGTTCGCGGGTGTTCTTCGGCTCGAACGGCACGTAGGCGGCACCGGCTTTCAGGATGCCCAGCATCGCCACCAGCAGTTGCGCCGAGCGTTCGACATAGATGCCGACACGCTGGCCCGGCTCCACGCCCTGCTCGGCCAGGAAGTGCGCCAGGCGATTGGCGCGGCGTTCCAGTGTCGCGTAGTCCAGCGCGACACCGGCGTGGCGCACTGCAATGGCCTGCGGCGTGCGTGCCGCCTGGGCGGAAAACAGTTCATGTACGCAGGCTGCATCGCGCTGCACCGATGCGCCCTGCCATGCCTGCAGCAGGCTTGCACGCTCGGTCGCGCCGAGCAGGTCAATTTCGTCCAGTTTGCAGCCTTCGCCCAGCGCCAGCAGGATGGTGCGCAGATGGCCCAGCAGCGCCTCCGCAGCCGCATCGCCGACCGATGCGGCGTCATAGCTGCAGTTCAGCTGCATGTTGCTGCCACCGCCGATGTTCAGCGTCAGGCGGTAGCCGTTGGCGATCCAGCTGCCCAGCGACTCCAGCCGCAAGCCGCCGTAGCCGTCCGCTTCCAGTGCCGCGTCGAGCGGATAGTTTTCAAACACCAGCAAACTGTCGAACAAGCTGCCCTGCAGCGCACTGCACTGCTGGATTTCGCTGAGCGACAAATAGCTGTACGCGGTACTGGACTGGAATGCGGCCTGCAGGGCGGCTAGCAAGTCCCTGCTATCCTGCCCTGCCGCGAACTGCACGCGAACCGGCACCGTGTTGATGAACAGGCCGATCATCTGCTCGATGCCGGGTACTTCCGCCGGCCGCCCGGACACGGTGGTGCCGAACACCACGTCGCTGTCGCCGGTGTAACGATGCAGCAGGTAGGCCCAGGCAAGCTGCATCACCGTGTTGACGGTGGTGTGCTGCTGGCGCGCAAAGCGCTGCAGCGCGGCCGTCTGCACTTCGTCGAGTTGCAGGTGGCGGCTGCGCTGTCCGGCCGCTGCCTCATCTCCGCGCAGGCCTGCCGGCAACTGGCTCGGCCCCTGCAGCCCGTCCAGGTAGTCGCGCCAGTATTGCAATGCCTGCCCGCGGTCCTGGCGTCCGAGCCAGGCAATGTAGTCCTCGTACGGCGCTGCACTGCGCAAGGCCGGCGCCTGGCCGGCCGCAATGGAACGGTAGGCATCCATCACGTCGCGATACACCAGCGGCGTGCACCAGCCATCCAGCAGCATGTGGTGGTGGCTCCACAGGAGCTGGTAGCGCTGCTCGTCCAGGCGATACAGTCCGACGCGCTGCAGCGGGGCGCGCGCGGTATCGTAGCCCTGGGCGCGATCGGCGGCGCACACCTCCGCCAGGCGGGCGCGCTGCGCCGCCTCGTCAAGGTGGCGCCAGTCCTCTTCCACCCACGGCAATTCGGCCGACGGCTGCACCAGCTGGTGCAGGCGGTCGCCCTGGCCGACGAAGGCGGTGCGGAAAATGTCGTAGTGGGCGGTGACCGCCTGCCAGGCGGCACGGAACGCCGCGCTGTCCTGCAGGCCATCCAGCACCGGGTAGGTCTGGGTAACGTATGCGCTGCTATCGAGGAGGCTATGGAACAGCATCCCCTGCTGCATCGAGGTGGCCGGATACAGGCGGGCGATTTCGTACCCGCGCTGCCAGCCATCGAGTTCGGCGCGGCCGACCTTCGCCAGCGGGAAGTCGCCCGGCGTGAACTGGCCGGCCGGCGCATGGGCGCAGTGCTGCACCACGTCGCGCAGCCCGGCTTCGATCTGCTGCGCCAGTGCCGCCATGGCTTCGGCGTCGAACTGCTCGCTGCTGTAGTCCAGCGTGAAGCCCAGCACGCCGCCGGCAACCTTGCCGTTCAGGCCGAGCAGGCAGTGGCGGGCGCGTGCCGGATCGATCGCCGCGCCGCTGCCATCGTGGGCGGCGCGGAACAGGCTGTCGCCGCCGACGCTCTGGTCGAACTGGCCCAGGTAATTGAACACCAGCTGCGCAGGATGCGCCGCTTCGGCCTGCGCCAGGCGCGCCTCGCCAGCCACGTGGCGCAGCACGCCGTAGCCGAAGCCCTGCTGCGGCACGGCGCGGTACTGCTCCTTCACCTGCATGATTACTTCGCCCACGTCGCCGCTGCCGCAGCGCAGCGCCAGCGGATAGGTGCTGGTGAACCAGCCGACTGTCTGGCTGGTATCGATCGCTTCATCCAGGTCGGCGCGGCCATGCCCTTCCAGCAGCAGGCGTACGCCTTCGGCGCCGCTCCAGCGCTGCATGCCCAGGTAGACGCCGGCCAGCAGCAATTCGTTGATCTGGGTGCGATAGCGCTGGCCGCAGTGGCGCAGCAGCGCATCGGTTTCCTGGGCGGTCAGCGCCAGGCTTGCGGTGCGGGTGCTCGACTGGGCCGGGGCCGCGCCCGCCGCACGCTGCGGCAATGCCGCCACCGGCTGCTCGAGCTGCGCCAGCCAGAACGGCAGCTCGGCCGCCAGGCGCGGCGACTGCGCGTACTGCTCCACTGCTGCGCCCCACTGCTGCAGCGAGGCGCTCTTCGGCGCCAGCTGGATGGCCTGGCCGGCGCCAAGCTGGCGATAGGCCTGCTCCAGGTCGGCCAGCAGGATGCGCCAGGAGACGCCGTCCACCACCAGGTGGTGCGCCACCAGGAACAGGCGCGGCGCGCTGCCGGTGAACAGCACGGCGCGCAGCAGCGGTCCCTGGCAAGGGTCGCTGGCGCGCTGCCAGAAACCGCAGCGTTCGGCCACGAAGGCGCTGTGCGCAGCCGGGTCGCCAGGCAGGGATTCCAGGCACACGGCCGACTTCAGGCGCGCCGCGTCCAGCGGCATGTGCTGGGCGCTCCACGCGCCGTCGTCCTCCCGCTGCCATTGCAGGCGCAGGGCATCGTGCCGACGGTACACCGCTTCCACCATCTTGCGCAGCATGGACTCGTCCAGGCCTGCCGGCGGCAGTAGCAGGACCGACTGGTTGAAGTGCCCCAGCGCGCCGTGCGAAATTTCGACAAAATGACGCTGGATCGGCAGCATGGCCAGCCCACCTTGCACTTCCTCCTGCGGCGACTGTACGCCAGCCGCCACGGCCTGCGCGGCCAGTTCGGCGACGGTCTGGTGGGCAAACAGCTGGCGCGTGGTGATGCCGATGCCGGCCTGGTTGGCGCGTGCCACCACCTGGATCGACAGGATGGAGTCGCCGCCAAGCGCAAAGAAGTTGTCGTGGATGCCGACCTGCTCCGCCTTCAGGAGCTGGGCCCAGATCGCACACAGCACGCTTTCGGTATCGTTGCGGGGTGCGGAAAATTCGGCAGCCGCGCTGGCCAGGGCAATTGCCGGAAGCGCCTTGCGATCGACCTTGCCGTTGACGGTGAGCGGCAGGCGCTCCAGCACGGCAAAGCCGGCCGGCACCATGTAGTCAGGCAGCACCTGCTGCAACTGGGCGCGCACACTGTCGGCCAGGCCGTCGGCGCTGGCGCCCTGCTGCGGTACCAGGTAGGCCAGCAGGCGCTGGGCGCCGCTGTCGCCGTCCACCAGCACCAGCGCCTCGCGCACGTCGCGGTGGCGCAGCAGCTGGGTTCGGATCTCGCCGAGCTCGATGCGGTAGCCGCGCAGCTTGACCTGTTCGTCCGTGCGGCCGATGAATGCCAGCTCGCCTGAAGCCGTGCGGCGCACCAGGTCGCAGGTGCGGTACATGCGGCCGCTGCCGGCAAACGGATCGTCCAGGAAGCGCTGCGCGGTCATTTCGGGTGCATTCAGGTAGCCCCGCGCCAGCGCGGCGCCGCCAATATACAGTTCGCCCGGAGCACCGTCCGGCAGCGGCTGGCCCGCCTCATCCAGCACGTAATAGCGGACATGGCCGAAGGGATGGCCGATATTGCCGTGTTCCTCGGGCGATTGCAGCAGGCGTGCGCCGCTGGCAATCACCGCCTCGGTCGGTCCATAAGCGTTGAAGCAGCGGCGCCCCGGCATCCATTGCGACAGCACGGCCGCGTTGCTGGCACTGCCGCCAACGATGACGGTGTGCAGGCTCGGGAAGGCCGCGGCATCAAGCTGCGCCAGGACCGGCGCCGGCACCTGCAGGTGGCTGGCCCGATAGCTGCCGGCCAGTTGCGCCAGGGCGGCGCCGTTCAGGCGCTGGGCCTCTTCGGCGATGCACAGCGTGGCGCCGCAGCTCAGGGCCATGGCCCAATCGGCAACTGCCACGTCGAAGCTGAATGACACGAATTGCAGCACCACGCTGGAGGAGTTCACACCGTAAGCCTCGCGTTGCGCCAGGGCGCTGCGCGCCAGGCCGGCGTGCTCGATCATGACGCCTTTCGGCTGGCCGGTGGAGCCCGAGGTGTAGATGACGTAAGCCAGGCCGGCGCCATCCACCGCCGCTTCCGCTTCGGACAGGTTATCGTCGGCATAGTTCTTCAGGAGCGCCTTACGCCACATCGGGTCCAGCGGCACCAGGGAACGGCCTTCGAATGGCAGCTCCGACATCAGCGACTGCTGGGTCAGGACCAGATCCACACCGGCATCGTCCATCAGCGCCTGCAGGCGTTCGGCGGGAAGGCCCGGGTCCAGCGGCAGATAGGCCGCGCCGGCTTTCTGCACCGCCAGCATGGCCAGCAAGCTTTCCACCGATCGTTCAAGGCAAAGCGCGACCACGGCGTCCCGCTGCACGCCCTTGGACAGCAGGTGGCGCGCCAGGCGGTTCGCTTCGGCGTTCAGTGCAGCGTATTCCAGTTCGTTGCCGGCGCAGGCTACGGCAATCGCGGACGGCGAGGCCGCGGCCTGTGCCTCGAACTGGCGGATCACCGGGGTGGCCGGATCGACGGAGGTCTGCGAAGCCAGCGGCTGGCTGTCCGTCAACGGCAGGCGGTGCGCAGGCTGCGCCGGATCGTCGCAGGCGCCTTGCAGCAGGACTGCAAAGCTGGCGGCCATGCGCTCGATGGTGGCGCGCTCGAACAACTGGTCGGCGAACAGCCAGGACAGGTACAAGCCATCTTCGGCCTCACGGGCAAACACGCTGAGGTCGAACAGGGTCTTGTTGGATTCGAAGTTTACGCTGGACACGGCCAGGCCGGGCAGCTCAAGCCGCGCGGCATCATTGTTCTGCAGGGTCAGGCTGACCTGGAACACTGGCGAGTAGGCCAGGCTACGCTCCACCTGCACGTTCTTGGCCAGCGTCTCGAACGGCATTTCCTGGTGCGAGAACACATCCAGCGCATAGGCTTTGACACGCGCCAGCAGTTGTTCGAACGAAGGCTGGCCGGACAGGTCGGTGCGGTACACCAGGGCATTGGCGAAGAAGCCGATCACAGGCTCCAGTTCCTGGCGCGTGCGGCCGGCGACCGGGCAGCCGACCACGATATCGTCTTCCCCGCTCCAGCGCGAGAGCAACAATGCATACGCAGCCTGCAGCACCATGAAGAAGGTCGCACCCTGGCGCTCCCCCAGGCGGTACAGGCGCTCCAGCAGCGTGCGGTCGATCCTCTGTTCGATGCGCTGGCCGGTAAACTGCTGCTGCGCGGGGCGCGCATGATCCAGCGGCAGGCCATGCAGCTTCGGAATGCCGGCCAGGCGCTGCTGCCAGAAGTCCAGTTCCTGCTCCAGCGCCGCGCCGGACAGGCGCTCGCGCTGCCATGCCGCGTAATCGACGTAGCGCAGTGGCAGCGGGGCCAGCGGGTTGGCGCCGCCGGCGCTGAAAGCCTGGTAAAGCTGGACGAAGTCGCGCGCAAGCAAGGCCATCGACCAGCCGTCGGAGGCGATATGGTGCATGGTGAATACCACGACGTGACTGCCGGCGCCCAGTGCCAGCAGCAGCACGCGCAGCATGGCATCGCGTTCCAGGTCAAATGCCAGCCCGGCCTGCTCCTGCGCCGCCTGGGCCACCGCCGCCTCCTGCGCCGCGCCGGACAAGCCACTGAGGTCGCGCTCCAGCAGCGGCAAGGGTGCCGCCGGGTTGATCGTTTGCAGCGCCACGCCATCACGCTGGCTGTAGGTGGTGCGCAACACGGCATGGCGCTCCACCAGCGCGTCGAGCGCTCGGCCCAAGGCTGCGCGGTCCAGCGCTCCGTCCAGGCGCAACGCTTGCGTGATGTTGTATTGCGCGCTGCCTTCGCCGATCTGGTTGGTCAGCCACAGGCGTTCCTGGTTGAAGGACAGCGGCAAGCCGGCATCGCCGGCCAAGGGTGCGATGGCATCGGCCGCGCCCTGGCTCTCCTGGGCGAGGAAGGCAATCAGTTCATCTTTCGCGGCGCGGATGGCAGCCACCACCGCCGGCTCCAGCGTGTCGCTGGTCGAGCGTGTTTTCAGCTTGCCGTCGGCCAGGTAAGGGAACACCCCCTGGCCGTTCAGGTATTCGATCAATTGGGCGATTTGCATCTCACCACTCCATTTCAAAAGAGTTTTTTGCGTTCATTGCGCCGGCGGCATTGCCGGCGCGCGCCAGGCAGGCCGTGATTTCGCGCGCCATGGCTTGCACGGTCTGGTTTGCCATCAGGGCTTTCAGCGACAGGGCAATGCCGAATTCAGCCTGCACCGCATTAATCAGGCGCATGGCCGACAGCGAATGGCCTCCGAGCTCGAAGAAGCTGCTGGCAGCGCTGATGCGCTCCAGCGACAGCAGTTGCCCGAACAGCCGTGCCACGCGCTGCTCCACATCGCCTTCCGGCTCGACGTGGCTGGTTTCGGGAGCATCCGGCAACGGCAGGGCCTTGCGGTCGATCTTGCCGTTGGCGGTCAGCGGCAGCGCGGCCAGCACCGCAAAGCCGGACGGCACCATGTAGTCGGGCAGCGCCTGCTGCAACTGGGCGCGCACGCTGTCGACCAGGCCCTGCGCCGCTGCTTCCTGCTGCGGCACCAGGTAGGCCAGCAGGCGCTGGCTGCCCTGCTCGCCCTGCACCAGCACCAGCGCCTCGCGCACGCCAGGATGGCGCAGCAGCTGGGCGCGGATCTCGCCAAGCTCGATGCGGTAGCCGCGCAGCTTGACCTGCTCGTCCAGCCGGCCGATGAATTCCAGCGCCCCGCCGGCCAGGCGGCGTACCAGGTCGCCGGTGCGGTACATCCGTTCGCCCGCGACGAACGGATCGGCCACGAAGCGTTCGGCCGTCAGTTGCGGACGGTTCACGTAGCCCCTGGCCACGCCGGCGCCGCCGATATACAGTTCGCCCGCCACGCCCACCGGGCAGGGACGCCCTGCCGCATCCAGCACGTACAGGCGGGTGTTGTGCATCGCATGGCCGATCGGCAGCACGTTGCCCAGCGAGGCCAGGTTGGCCGTCACGTCGTACATGGCGCAGCCCACCACCGTCTCGGTCGGACCGTAATGGTTGAACAGCTGGCTGTGCGGGAAGCGCTGCTGCAGTTCGCGCGCCAGTGCCACCGTGAAGGCTTCGCCGCCCACCACGAAGGTATGGCGGCCGGCCAGCGCTTGCTGCGGCAGCAGGTCCAGCAGGCCGCGCACGTGCATCGGCGTCATGCGCAGCAACTGGCCGGCGGCATCCGGCGCCGCCAGGCGCGCTGCCAGGTCAGGCAATTCCTCGCCCGCTTCCAGCAGGTTGACGCAGTCGCCGCGCAGCAGCGGCAGCCACAGTGCCGGCACGGTGATGTCGAAGCCGTGCGAGGTGACCACCAGGGAGCCTTGCAGCGCGGCGCCGTAGTAGGCATCCCTGGCGAAAGCCAGGTAGTCGGTCAGGCCGCCATGGAAGATTTCCACGCCTTTCGGGGTGCCGGTCGAGCCGGAGGTATAGATCACGTAAGCGATGTCGCCCGCTGCGGCCAGCGCCTGCGGCGCTTCGGACGGATACTCGGCCAGCCAGCCGTCGCCCTCGTCCAGCGCCAGCACGTCGATGCCGGCCACCGGCACGCGGTCCATCATGCCCGGCTGCACCAGCACCCATTCGATGCCGGCATCGGCGATGATGTGGCCGATGCGTTCGCGGGTGTTCTTCGGTTCGAACGGCACGTAGGCGGCACCGGCTTTCAGGATGCCCAGCATCGCCACCAGCAGTTGCGCCGAGCGTTCAACATAGATGCCGACGCGCTGGCCGGGTTCCACGCCCTGCTCGGCCAGGAAGTGCGCCAGGCGATTGGCGCGGCATTCCAGCGTCGCGTAGTCCAATGCGACACCGGCGTGGCGCACTGCAATGGCCTGCGGCGTGCGCGCCGCCTGTTGTTCGAATGCCTGCACGACCGTCAGGGCCCGGTCCCCGCTGGCGTCCGCGCCACAGCTTTCGGCCAGCCAGGCCGCGTGGGCAGCACTGTCCAGCAGCGGCAGTTCGGCCAGGCGCGCTTGTGGGTCGGCCACGATGGCACGCAGCAGGCAAGCAAAGCTGTCGGCCATGCGGGCAATGGTCCCGGCCAGGAACAGGTCTTCCTTGTAAGTCCAGTTGAGGAACAGGCCGCTCGGCGTTTCCGTCACAGTCAGGTCAAGGTCGAAGCGGATCTGCTGTTCTTCGCCGATCAGTGGCGACAGGGACATGCCGGGCAGGGACAGTTCTTCCGGCAGCTTGTTCTGCAACAGGAACTTCACCTGGCACAACGGATTGAAGGCCAGGTCGCGTTCCGGGCGCAACTGGTCCACCAGCAGTTCGAAAGGTACGTCCTGGTTGGCATAGGCCTGCAGTGCGAACTCGCGCCCCTGGGCCAGCAGCTCGGCAAAGCTGGAGGCGCGATCAAGGCGGGTACGGAACGGCAGCGTATTGACGAAGAAGCCGATCAGCGGCTCCAGCTTTGGCTGGCTGCGGCCGGCCACCGGCACCGCCATCATCACATCCTGCTCGCCGCTCCAACGTGCCAGCAGCAGCGCAAATGCCGTCTGCAGCAACATGAACAGGGTGGCGTCATGCTGCTTGGCCAGCTGTGATAGCGCTGCGGCCGCATCCCTGTCCAGGCGCATCGCGTGACTGCGGGCGCGGAACGTCTGCTGGGCCGGGCGTGCGAAGTCCAGCGGCAAGCTGTGGATCGGCGGGCAGTCGGCCAGCGCGCCGCGCCAGTGGGCAATCTGCTGTGCCATGTGCGCCGCATTCGCTTCGCCACGCTGCCAGACGGCATAGTCGATGTACTGCAGCGGGAGTGGCGCCAGGGCCGGTGCCTGCCCAGCCTCCAGGGCGCGGTAGGCGGCAGCAAACTCGCTGACCAGCACATCCAGCGACCAGCCGTCGCAGGCGATGTGGTGAAGGTTCAGCAGCAGTACCCCTTCCTGTTCGCCGCAGCGCAGGTAGGCGGCGCGCAGCATCAGGTCCCGTGCCAGGTCGAACGGAGTCGCGGCATCGGCCGCCAATGCTGCCTGCACTGCCTGCTCCTGCACCTCGGGCTCCAGGCCCGACAAGTCGTTCACCGCCAGCTCGAATGCATCGCCGCTGCCGATCAGTTGCCACGGCCCCTGCTCGCCCTCGTGGAAGGTGGTGCGCAGCACTTCATGGCGTGCCACGACGGTGCGCAAGGCCTGGCCGGCCAGGACGGTGTCGAAGGCACCGCGCAAGCGGAAGGCGCCGGCCATGTTGTAATGCACGCTACCCTCGAAGCGGTCGATGAACCAGACACGCTGCTGGGCGTAGGAAAGCGGATAACGCGCACCGTCGCGCGGCACCGGCTGCAGCGCTGCTACAGCGGCCTGTGCGGAGCTGCCGCGCTGCTGCTGGCGCAGCCAGTCCAGCAGCTCCGGCTTGCGCGCGCGGATCGCCTCGACCAGTTCAGGCGTCATCGCGCCAGGCTGGCCGTAGACTTTGAGCTGTTCGCCTTCCAATGCCAGGCTGACCTGGCGCTCGATGCACCAGTCCAGCAATTGTTCCAAGGTGTCGCGTTTCATTAAACTGCTTCCTGTACGTTGTCGATGGTGGACGCGCAAAGCAGCCTTGCCGGCTGCCTGCAATTCGCTGCGGGGGATTGGGTGTGGCCGGGACGGCCATGGGGGATTAGCTTGCTCATGCCAGGCACTGTAAGGAATTGGCCTGTTTCGCAACACTGTCAACATTTACAGCCCGGGGCGGCGCGCGCTGCGCCGCCCCGGGCTTACCGCCTGGATGGTTAGATCACGACTTCCTGCACGCTATCGGCAATCGGGGCCTGCAAGCGCGCAAAACGCTCACGGTCGGCCGGCGCCGCGCGTTTCTGCTCGGCGCGCGCCGCCATCTGCGCCAGCGTCGGCAATTCGAACGCTTCGCGGATGCTCATTTCGGCCCCAAAGCGCTGGCCGATCTCGCCGGCCAGGCGCATCAGCAGCAGGGAATGGCCTCCAAGGTCGAAGAAATTGGCGTGCGCACTCACCTTGTCCGGCGCCACCTTCAGCAGGCCGGCCCAGATGTCGGCCATCAGCTTCTCGGCCTCGCTGCGCGGCGCGACATAGGCTGCCGCCGCGCTTTCCAGCTGCGGCGCCGGCAACGCGCGCCGGTCAAGCTTGCCGTTCGGCGTCAGCGGCAAAGCCGGCAGCACGGTGACGGCAGCCGGCACCATGTAGTCAGGCAGCACCAGCGCCAACATGCCGCGCAGCTCCCGTCCCAGTTGCGCCGCTGTGCCGGCATAGCCGGCCGCGGGCGCCACATAGGCCAGCAGCTGCTGCACGCCGGGTACGTCTTCGCGCACGATGGCCGCAGCCGCCTGCACCGCGGTGTGCTGGACCAGCTGGGACTCGATCTCGCCCAGTTCGATGCGGAAGCCGCGCAGCTTGACCTGGTCGTCGATACGCCCCAGGAACTGCAGCGCGCCGCCCGGCGCCTGGCGCACCAGGTCGCCGGTGCGGTAGGCGCGTACCGCGCCCTCGCCTGGCAGTGCAATGAAGCGCTCGGCCGTCAGCTCCGGGCGCTGCCAATAGCCGCGTGCCAGGCCCGGCCCGGTGATCAGCAACTCGCCCGGCACCCCGAGCGGAGCCGGCATGCCGTCCGCCCCGGCCACGCACAAGCCGTAGTTCGGCAGCGCTGCGCCGAGCGGCACCTCGGCCATCTCCGGCGTCACGCGCTGGCAGGTGGCCCATACCGTGGCCTCGGTCGGTCCATACATGTTGTACAGCGCAGCCGGCCCGGCCCGCAGCAATTCACCGGCCAAGGCCGCCGGTAGCGCTTCGCCGCCGACCAGCATGGAATGCAGCCCGGCCAGGCTGGCGCGCTGCTCCGGTTCGGCCAGCAGCATGGCTGCCATCGACGGCGTGCATTGCAAATGCGTCACGCCATGCCGGCGCACCAGTTCGCCCACGCTGGCGGTGGCCGGTGCCGCCGCCCCGTCCTGGAAGCGGTCTTTCAGCGCCGCCAGCAAAGGCAGGCTGTCGAGCACGCGCTGCGTCTCCACGCCGAAATCAATCAGGCAGGCAATCTCCGACACGCCCAGCGACTGGAGCTGGGTCACCAGGGCGGCGCAGCGTTCCGCGGACCCGAACAGCGCCGCGCTGCGCGCATAGCGCTGGAAGGCCATTTCCAGGATCGCTTCCGCATCCGGTACCGGGCCGCCGGTGGCCGCTTCGTCGCGGATCGCGTTAAGCAGGGCCAGCGACGTGCCAAGGTAGGTCTTGAACGGGCCATGCACGGCTGCCAGCGCCTCCTCGTCGCTGGCGGCCAGGAAGGTATGCACCATCAGCGTGACCTTGCCCTCGCCTTCGTGGCCCGCTTCGCGCCATGCCTGGCGGTAGACGGCGATCTTTTCCGCCAGCTCGCCCACCGTCTGTCCCAGCAGGTGGGTCAGCACATTGGCGCCCATCTGGCCGGCGCGGCGGAATGTATGCTCGCTGCCGGCGGCGGTGATCCAGATCGGCGGCATGGCCTGCTTCGGCGCCGGGAACAGCTTGACCTCGATCTCCTGGCCGACGCCGTTGCGGCGGCGGACGCCCTGGCCGGACCAGAAGGCGCGGAACGTTTCCACGCCTTCGAACAGCACTTCATGGCGGCGCGCGAAATGGTCCGGCTGCAGCGCAAAGTCGTTCGGGTTCCAGCCGGACGCGAAGGCCAGCCCGACCCGTCCCTGCGACAGGTTGTCGATCACCGACCAGTCTTCGGCCACCTTGAGCGGGTCGTTCAGGGGCAGCACGCAACTGCCGGCGCGCACCTGGACGCGGCTGGTGATGGCCGCCACCGCGGCACCGGTGACGCCGGGATTCGGGTACATGCCGCCGAACGAGGCAAAGTGGCGCTCGGGAGTCCAGACAGCCGTGAAGCCATTCTGGTCGGCGAAGCGCGCGCCCTCCAGCAGCAGCCGGTAGATGTCGTCCTGCTGTCCCTCCGCCGAGCTGGCAAAGTAGAACAGGCTGAAGTCGAGCGGCTTGCCTGGCGCGGCGGCACGCATGCCCTGTTCCGGCGCCACCACCAGGCGCGCCCCCGACAGCAGGCTGCCGAAGATCTCCAGCACCGAAATGTCGAAGGAGATCGCGGTCAGGCCCAGCCACACGGCGTGCGGCCCGCCCAGCAAGCCTTGCACGCCGTGCAGGAAATTCACCACGTTGCGGTGTTCGATCATCACTCCTTTCGGCTTGCCGGTCGAACCCGAGGTATAGATCATATAGGCCAGTTGTGCCGCATCGCCGTCGGGCACCGCCGGGCCGCCGGCGGCCATGGCCTGCCTCACCTCGGGCGCATCGACGCACAGCGCCTGCACCTTGCCTGCGCCGCAGCGGCCCAGCAGCGAAGTCTGGGTCAGCAACAGCGCCACCTGGCTGTCTTCCACCATATACGCAAGGCGCGCTGCCGGATAGGCCGGGTCCAGCGGCAGGTAGGCTGCGCCGGCCTTCAGCACCGCCAGCAGGCCGATGACCATCTGCGCCGAGCGCTCGATGCATACGCCCACCAGCTGGCCGGGCGCCGCCCCGTGCTCGCGCAGCAGCTCCGCCAGCGCATTGGCGCAGGCTTCCAGCTCGGCATAGGTAAAGCGTTCGTCGCCCGCTTCCAGTGCGATCGCGTCCGGCTGTTGCGCCGCACGCTGGGCGAACAGGCCATGGATGGTGGCGCCTGACGGTACCTCGAGCGCCGGTCCCTGCAGGCGCGCCAGGACTTCGGCGCGTTCCGCATCGCCCATCATGTCCAGCTGCGCCAGCGTGCACTCCGGGTTGGCCAGCACGCTATCGAGCATGGTGGCGAAATGGCGCGCCATGTGCGCAATGGTCGCCGGCTCGAACAGGGCGCTGCTGTATTCGAAACGCAGCTCCAGCGTGCCATCCGACTCCGCCACATTGAGCGCCAGGTCGAACTTGGCGGCGGCCGCGGCAACCTGCAGCGGACGCATGGACAGGCCTTGCAGGCTGCGCGCAGCGGCAGGCGCCGTATTCATCGAGAAGAAGATCTGGAACAGGGGTGAGTGCGCGGTGCTGCGCGCCGGGTTCAGGCGCTCGACCAGCAGCTCGAACGGCACGTCCTGGTGCTCCTGCGCTCCGAGGTTGGCATCACGCACCTGCTGGAGGTAGGCCGAGAACGGCAGTTCGCCGGCGGCGCGGGTACGCAGCACCACAGTGTTGGCGAAATAGCCCACCAGTCCTTCCAGCTCGCTGCGCTGGCGGTTTGCCACCGGAGTTCCCAGCACCACGTCTTCCTGCCGCGCGTAGCGCGCCAGCAGCGCAGAGAACACGGCATGCAGCAGCATGAACGGCGTCACGCCCTGCTGCGCCGACAGGCGCGCCACGCCGGCTGCGGTAGACGGCTGAAGGCGTTCGGTGTGCAGCGCGCCGCGGAAGTCCTGGCGCGCCGGGCGCGGGCGGTCCAGCGCCAGGCCATGCACCGGCGGCAGCCCCGCCAGTTGCTTCTGCCAGTAGGCAAGCTGGCGCTCCAGCCGCTCGCCCGACAGGTACTCGCGCTGCCAGGCCGCGAAATCGGCGAAACGCACCGGCAGCGGCGCCAGGACGGCGTCCCTGCCTTCGTCCAGCGCCTGGTAGTGCGCGATGAACTCGTCGATCAGCAGCGCCAGGGACCAGCCATCGGCTGCTATATGGTGCACGTTCACCAGCAGCACGCCGGAGGATGCGCTGCGGCGCAGCACGCGGGCACGCAGCATCAGGCCCGCCGCCAGGTCGAAATTGTGCAGCGCCTCCTCCTCGCACGCGGCGGCGATGCGCGCTTCGCCCTCTGCTGCCGGCAGCAAGGCCAGGTCTTCGCAGGGCAGCTCAAAGCGCCAGTCTTCCTGCACCAGCTGGACCGGCTCGCCGTCGCGGGTGGCGAACACGGTGCGCAGCGGCTCGTGGCGCTCGATGACGCGCGCAAAAGCCTGCTGCGCCAGCTCCAGGTCGAAGCTGCCCTCGAATGCCAGCGCACGGAACAGGTTGTACTGCGCGCTGCCGCCTTCGGCCTGGTCAACGAACCACAAGCGCTGCTGGCTGAACGACAGCGGCAGCCCGCCCGTGTTGCGCTCGCGGCGCAGCAGCTCCGGCGCACCGGGCAACGGCGCCTGCGCCAGGTGCTGCAGCAGCGCTTCCTTGTGCTGCTTCAGCAGCGCAAACAGCTCTTCTTCCGGTTCTTCGTCATAAAACACTTCCAGTGCGCCGTCGTGCACTTCCAGTTCCACGCCCTGCTCAAGGCAGCGGCCAAGCAATTCTTGCAGCGTCATCGCATCCCCATTATGGTCAGTTGTTTGTTGCACGCTCACAGGCTGATCCTGTTCCTGCGCGCTGTCTCTTCGAACACGGAAAATTCAGTGGCTCCGGTAGCCGAATTGATCACGCCCTGGCCACGCGCTGCCGGCATGCCGCGCACAAAGGCGCCGCTATAGCGCTGGCCGGCATCGAACACGCCCCAGATGAAGGAGTAGTCGCAGGCTGCCCCCTCGGCATCAACGCCGCTTGCCAGGTCGGCGGGGCAGAATTCCTGCGCCAGCCAGTCGTCCACGCCCAGGTAGCGCTGCACCACTTCCTGCCACTCCTCCTGCGTGCAGCAGCGGCCGACATGCACGTCGCGCCCCTGCAGCGAATGGGACTTCTTGACGACGAAGCGTTCGCGTTCAGCCAGCAGCAGGTCGCCCAGTGCACGTTGGCTGCCCTGCCACGGCACATGGCTGGCCACCATGCGCGCTGTGAACGGAATATGGCGCTGGACGAAGTCGCGCTCGGCCTGCTCCAGCATCGGCTGCAGCGCCGGCTCGTGCAACAGCGCCAGCAGCGACTTGTTGCCCAGCAGCGTGTACAGCGGACTGTCTGGCATCACCAGCTTGCCCGACATCTGCGCCGCCGCCAGCCGCATCATGTGCGCCTGCGGCACTTCCTGTCCCTCCGGCATGGCCAGCAGGATGGCGTCGACCGCCTGACCGCGGTGACGCAGGGCGCCGTCGGCCGCGTATTCCAGTTCGCCGAAATCGCTGAAGAAGCGCAGCTCGCGCTGCGGCAGCAGGTGCGGCAGCACGCCGCCGTAGATGGCGCCATAGTGCTCGTGCAGGTCGGACTGGCCCGGCCCCGCTTCCAGATAGAACAGGGCCGTACCCTGCATCCGGGGCCGGTAAGACATGGCGGCCAGCACCGCCCCGAACAGGCCGTCGAGCACCGGCCGGTGCTGCAATTCCCAGCGCGCCGTGCCGTCGTGGCGCTGCAGGGCGGCCCGGAAGTCCGGTTCCAGCCAGCTTACCTGCCAGCCGCCGATGGTCGATCCGGCGTTCACTTCGAGCAGCTTGAGGGCGCCGCCTGAATACAGCATGTCATGCCGCATCAGGGCCTGTGCCAGGTCCGGCATGCCCTGCGCCAGCAGCGCGTGCAGCAGCGCTGGCGCCTGCAGGTAAGCGGCGAACGCCTGCGCATCGTCCGGGAACATCAGGCGTAGCGCCTTGTACAGCAGCGGCGCCAGGCCGGCGGAGAAGGCGTCGAATTCCGCCACATGGCGGCGCGACACGATCAGCGGCCAGCTGCTGACCGGGTAGCGGTAGTGGCGGATATAAGACGGCAGTTCGGCGCGCCCCAGGTCGATCTGCTCGGCGCGCATGTCCGGCGATTCGCCGATCAGCGCCATCAGCTGCTGGTGGCGCTCGGAATAAAATAGGCTGTGCATTGAGGTCATCATGTCTCCAGGATCACGGGCCGCTCACAGGCTGACCCGATGGCGCGCGGCCCCGCTGCGGCGCACGCTGCCGGCCAGTCGCGCCAGCTCGAGACGGGCGGCCACGGCGCGGATTGAGCTGCCGGCAAAGAAATCGCGATACGAAAGCTGCACGCCGAACTGGCGCTCGATGCGCACGAACAGCTGCGTCGCCAGCAGCGAGTGGCCACCGATGCGGAAGAAGTCGTCCGTCACGCCAATGCCGTCGCGCTGCAATACTTCCTGCCACAGCGCCAGGAGCTGCTGCTCCAGCGCGCCTTGCGGCGGCTCGCAGCGGCGCGCCGTGGCGCCCTGCCCGGCCGGCGGCAGGCGTTTCTGGTCAAGTTTGCCGTTCTCGTTGAGCGGCAGTGCATCCAGCAGCTGGAACTCGGACGGCACCATGTAGTCCGGCAGGCGCTCTGCCAGGAAGCCGGCCAGCGCGTCGGCTGCCGGTGCGGCTCCGCGCGCCACCACATAGGCGGCCACCGCCGTCTCTCCGGCAGCGTCGCGGTAGTCGACCACGGCGGCCTGCGCCACGCCCGGGTGCAGGCTGAGCGTGACCTGGATCTCCGACAGCTCGACGCGGAAGCCGCGGATCTTGACCTGGCGGTCGCTGCGACCCAGGCATTCCACGACCCCGTCCGGCCGGTAGCGGCCAGTGTCGCCGGTCAGGTAAAGCGTGCCGGCGCCGGCGCCGCCGTGGCGGTGCGGCAGGAAGCGCGCCGCCGTCAGCGCAGGGTCGTTGTGATAGCCGAGCGACAGGTAGCGAGCACGCACCGCGATCTGGCCCATCTCGCCGGGCCCGCACGGCGTCAGGTTTTCGTTCAGCACCAGCAGCTGCACATTGCCGATGCCCTCGCCCACCGGCAGCACGTCGGTGCAGTAATGCGCCGCATCGGCATACGCAGCCACGTCGTGGTAGCTGATGGCGCGGCTGGTCTCGGTCGAACCATAGATGTTGATCACGCGCATATTCGGCGCGGCGCGCCGGAACTGCGCCAGGTGGGCGGTGGTAATGATCTCGCCCACGAAGAAGGCCATGCGCAGCGACGGCACGGGCCGCTCGCAGACGCTGGACAGGAAGGTGCCCAGGCTCGGCGTCAGGTGCAGCACGGTCAGCCGGCGCGCCAGCAGCCAGTCGTTGAGCGCGGAGAACGCCAGGTCGCGCTCTTCCGGCACGCACAGCGCAGCGCCCATGCACAATGGCGTGAACATATCGCGATGCAGCGGGTCGTGCACCAGGCCCGACAACATGCCAAAGCGGTCGTCCCGGTGCAAGCCGAACTGGCGCGCCATCCATGGCATATAGGATGTGAGCGAGGCGTGGCGGCCGCGGATAGCCTTGGGCCGGCCTTCGGTGCCCGAGGTGAAGGCGATGTAGGCCAGTTCATCGGGACCGCTGTCCACGGTCAGGAAACCGGAGGTCGCCATCAAGGGCGCGGTGGCGCGCACACGCAGGCGCCCGCAGCCGATGCGGTCCAGCTGCTGCGCCAACGCGCCGCCCGCGTCCGGCGTATCGTTCAGGGTAATGAAGCAGCGCGGCGGCACGCTGTCGACCTGCTGCAGCAGGCGCATCTCGGGCACGGACTGCGACAGCATCATGAAGGCGGCACCGGCCTTGAGCACCGCCAGCGTAGCGATCACCAGCGCATCGCTGCGCTCCGTCAGGATGGCCACCACGTCGCCGCGCCCGACGCCAAGCTCGCGCAGCTGCAGTGCGTAGGCATTGGCCATGCGCTGCAGCTGGCCATAGCTCCAGTCACGGTCGCTGCAGGCCAGGGCCAGCCGTTCCGGCCAGCGCTGGGCAACCGCATCAAACTTGCATTGCACGGCCCCGCTCCATTCGCTGTCGAGCGGCGCGCGGTAGTCGGGCAGCGTGGCTTGCGCCAGCAGCGGCGGCACCGTCGCTCCGGCTGCCGCGCCGGTGGCCGGCGCCCGCAACGCGTAGTCGCCGCAGCGCACGGCCGGCGCCAGCGCCACCTGCTCCAGCAGGAACAGGTATTGCGCCAGCAGCAGCTCGACGTCGCGCCGGTCCAGCAGTTGCGCATTGAAGCTGCAGCGCAGGTCGACCCCGCCGTCGTCCTCGCTGGCATACAGGGTCAGGTTGAATTTGGCGTCCAGCCGCTCCAGGTGCGGGGCGGCCTCGCTGAACAGCTGGCGGCCATCGCCGCTGCGCTGCAGGTTCAGCATGTTGAAGAAGACCTGGAACAGCGGCGTGCTGTCGGCGCTGCGCTCGGCGCCGCAGGCGTCGAGGATGCGTTCGAACGGCAAGTCCTGCTGCGCAAGGACCCGTTCGGCATTGGCCACTTCGGCGGCCAAGTGCTGCTCGAACGGCATTTCCAGCGCGAGCCGGCTGCGCAGCGGCAGGTTGTTCAGGAACAGGCCGGGCATGCCGGCGCTGCCGGCCAGTTGGCGCCCGGCCACCGGGATCCCGATGTTCAGGTCACGCTCGCCGCTGACGCGTCCCAGCAACAAGGCCAGCGCCGCGTGCAGCACGTTGAACAGGGAACCGTGCCCGCGGCGTGCCAGCGCCTGCAAGGCATCGCGGGTGGCGGCCGGCACGCTCGCGCGCAGCACTTGGCCCGCGGCGCCTTTGCGCTGCGGCGTCGGCGCCTGGAACGGCAATGCAAGCTGGCCCGCACTGCCGGCCAGGTAATCGCGCCAGAACGCGGCCTGCTGACCTGCCTGCGGCGAAGCCAGGAAGCGGCGCTGCCATGCCACGTAGTCGCGGTATTGCAGCGGCGCCGCCTGCGGCCTGGCCGGAAGATCGTAAGCTGCCATCAGTTCGTCAAAGAACAGCACCAGCGACCAGCCATCGGCAATGATGTGGTGGATATTCAGCTGCAGCACGCTCTCGCCCGGCCCGCTGTGGACCAGCAACAGGGAGAATGGCGCTGGCTGCGCCAGGTCGAAACCTTGCGCGGCGTGGGCCGCAAGCGCCTCGCGCAGCGCGGCAGCCCTGGTTGCCGGGGTGCCCGGCTGCAGGTTGGCCTGGCACAGTTGCGGCGCCGCCTCGGCATGCACCTGTTGGCGTGGTGTGCCGCCGGCGTCGAGATGGAAGCTGGTGCGCAGGATTTCGTGGCGCGTGCACAGCGCCTGCAAAGCTGCCTGCAGGCGCGCGCCGTCCAGCTCGCGCTGCAAGGTAATGGCGCCGGTGATCAGGTTGTCGGCGCCTCCCATCTGTTCGCTGAACCAGATACGCTGCTGCGCCAGCGACAGTGCGCCGTCGGTGGCGCTGCCGGCGTGCATGGACTGCGGCACGTCGTCCGGCCTGCGCTGCGCCAGCAGGCTCGCGAGCTGGGCGACCGTAGGCGCCGCGAACACGTCGCGTACCGACAGGGCCAAGCCATGGCGTTGCGCCGCCTGGTGGATCATCTGTGTCAGGAGCAGCGAATGGCCACCGATCTCGAAGAAGTTGGCGGCGGCGCTGACCGGGCCGCAAGCCAGCAGCTCCTGCCACAGCGCAGCCAGCCGCTGTTCGGTCTCGCCCTGCGGCGCGACCCAGGCCTGGCCTGCTGCCGCATCGGGCGCCGGCAAGGCGCGCTTGTCGATCTTCCCGTTCGGCGACAGCGGCATCGCTTCCAGCAGCACGAAGGCTGCCGGCAACATGTATTCGGCTAGCACGGTACGCAGTTGCGCGCGCAGCGCCGTCGTGACGGCCGCGCCGTCAAAGCCAGCCTCCTGTGCACCGTGCGCCACCACGTAGGCCACCAGCGCCTGCGCGCCCGGTTCGCCGCGCGCCACCACCACCGCTTCGCGCACCTGCGGCTGGCGCGCCAGCTGCGCTTCGATCTCGCCCAGTTCGATGCGGAAGCCGCGGATCTTGACCTGGTCGTCCGAGCGCCCCAGGAAGGCCAGCTTGCCCTCGGGCAGCCAGCGCACCATGTCGCCGGTGCGGTACATGCGCTGCCCCGGCTCGCCGCAGAACGGGTCGTCCAGGAAGCGCTCGGCCGTCAGCTCCGGCCGCTCCAGGTAGCCGCGCGCCACGCCGGCGCCGCCGATATACAGCTCGCCCACCGCCCCCACCGGCTGCAACGCGCCGCCAGGGGACAGCACGTACAGGCGGGTATTGGCCACGCCGCGCCCGATGTCGGGCACGCCATCCAATGGCGCATCGAAGCGGCTCCAGGTCGAATAGGTCGTGTCTTCCGACGGGCCGTACAGGTTGTACACCGGCCGCTGCGGCGCCTGCGCCAGCAGCGCGTTCACCAGCTTGCCCGCCAGCGGCTCGCCGGCCAGGTTGATGGCTTTCACCGAAGCCGGGATTGCGTCACGCTCCAGCAGCACCTTGATGGCCGAGGGCACCGTGTTGACCAGGCTGACGTCCGGCTGCTGCTCCAGCAGCGCCAGCGCATCGCGCACCAGCACCACGGAATGGCCCCAGGCCAGCGGCACGAACAGTTCGAACACCGACAGGTCGAAGTTGAGCGAGGTGCTGGCCAGCACGCTGCGCAGCTCCTCTGCGCTGAAGCTGTCGCGCGCCCACTGCAGCAGGGTCACCGTGTTGCGGTGACGGATCGCCACGCCTTTCGGCACGCCGGTCGAGCCGGAAGTGTAGATCAGGTAGGCCAGGTGCTCCGGCGTCACCGCCACAGCAGGCAGGCGGCCGTCGCTGCAGCCGGCCAGGGTTTCCGGCAAGTCCAGGCACAGCGCCATCGCGGCCGGCACCGGTACGCTGTCCAGCAGCCAGCTCTGGGTCAGCACGGTGCGCGCGCCGCTGTCTTCCAGCATGGCCTGCAGGCGCGCCGCGGGATAGGACGGGTCGAGCGGCAGGTAGCAGCCGCCGGCTTTCAGGATGCCCAGCAGGCCGGCCACCATGTCCGGCGTGCGCTCCATGCACACGCCGACCGGCATGTCGGGGCCGACGCCGGCAGCACGCAGGCGCTGCGCGATGCGGTTGGCGCGCCGTTCCAGTTCGCTGTAGCTGACGGTCTCGCCGTTGCAATGCAGGGCCGGCGCTTCCGGCGTAGCAGACGCCTGGCTTTCGAACAACTGGTGGATGCTGCAATCGGGGTAGGCGCTCGGCCCGGGGTTGAAGCTGTGCAGCAGCGCCAGTTCGGCCGGCGGGAGGATATCCAGAGCCGCCAGCGGCGTGCCGGCCAGTCCCGCCAGGCCGCGCAGCAGGTGCTGCCAGCGCGCCAGCAGCAGGTCCATGTCGGCCGGGGAGAACCAGGCCAGGTTGTAATCGAACTGGAGTTCCACCGGCTGGCCGCTGCCGTATTCCCACACCGTCAGCATCAGCGGCGTCGCCTCGTGGTGGTGGCTCAGGTAGACCAGGCTGGCCGGCTTGCCGTCCAGCGACAGCTTGCTGTCCAGGCGCAGGTAGTTGAAGCCAGCCTGGTACAAGCCGCGCGCACCGTCGCGCAAGCCGAGGTCGCGCACCAGTTGGCCCAGTGGATAACGCTGGCGGCGCAAGTGTCGGCGCTGCTGCGCCGCCAGTTCCTGCACCAGGGCGCCGAAGGTCTGCCCGCCGCCAGCCCGCACGCGCAGCGGCGACACGCTGGTGAACACCCCCAGCGCCTGCTTTTGCGCATGCGCATTCCGGTTATGCACCGGCAGCCCCAGGATGAAATCGTCGCGGCCGCAGGCGCGCTGCAGGTAGGCAGCCAGCAGGCCGAGGAACACTTGCGGCACGCCCACGCCAAGCTGGCGCGCCAGCGCACCGACAGCATCAAACTGCGCCGGCTCCAGCGCCAGCACGGCGCGGCCGCTGCGCCCGCCCTGCCCCATGCCCGCCGATGGCGCCAGCAATGGCTCCGGCAAGCCGGCCAGTTCCTGCTGCCAGTACGCGCGGTCGGCGGCGCAACGCGCGCCGGCCAGGTAGGCGTGGTCGCCGCCGCTCACCTCATGCCAGGACAAGGCCTGCGCCACGTCGGCGCCGGCATAGGCCTGGCCCAGGCGCGCAGCCCAGTTGGCGAAGCCCCAGCCATCCATGACCAGGTGGTGGGCGCAGCCCACGTACCAGAACTCATCGCCGGCCAGCTTCAGCAGCGCGGCGCGGAACAGCGGCGCATTTTCCACCGGCATGGAGCGTTCGAACAACTGCGCCAGCCAGGCCTCGGCCGCCTGCCGCGGCGCCGCTTCGGCGCTGAAGTCATGCAGCGCCAGCCCGGTATCGCGCTCGGGGCTGATGTACTGGGCCGGCTGGCCGTCCTGCTGCACCACGCGGATACCGAAGGCGTCGTGGGCCGCCACCAGCGCGGCGTGGGCCTGCGCCAGGCGCGCCGGGTCGAGGGCGCCGAAGCGGATATAGCCGCCCACGTTGTACAGCGGGCTGTGCGGATGGTGCAACTGGTCGTAATAGATGTCGGCCTGGGTCAGCGTCAGGGCGAACGCGGCTTGCACGGTCATGTGTGTCATGGTCTGGGACTCGCAGGAAATGGTTCAGGCGGCGGCCGGCAAGGCCATGGCCTGGCGCCGCTCTTCGGCGCTGACGGTATGGGTGCGCGCGACGCGTCCTTCCTCCATCACGACGATCCGGTCGGCGACGTGGAAGTAGCGGTCGTCGTGGCTGATGACCACGATGGCCTTGTTGCGCGCTTTGAGCTCAGGCAGCAGGCGGTGGTAGAACACCTGCTTGAAGACGGGATCCTGGTCGGCCGCCCATTCGTCGAACAGGTACAGCGCCTTGTCCTCCAGGAAGGCCACCAGCAGCGCCAGGCGCTTTTTCTGGCCGTCGGACAGGGCCAGCGTGGAGAAGCGGCCATCCTTGACGCTGACCTTGTGCTGCAGTTGCAGCAGGGCCAGGTATTCGTCGATACGCTCCTGCATGCCGATGCCGCCCACGCCCAGCAGGCGGTCGAACAGGTGGTAGTCGGTGTAGATGGCGCTGACCTGCTCGCGGCAGGCCAGCAGGCTGTCGCGGTCCAGCAGCGTGTCGCCGAAGCGCACCGCACCCTGCTGCGGCAGGTAGTGCAGCGTAATCAGCTTGGACAGCGTCGACTTGCCGGAGCCGTTGCCGCCGACCACGAACACGATCTGGCCGCGCGCCAGCTCCAGGTCGACCGGACCAAGGCGGAAGCCCTCGCCGTCGCCGCGCGCCGCATGCTGGTAGCAGACGCCTTCGAAGCGCACGCTGTCCCACTGCAGCGCCGGACGCTCCGCCTCGTTGGCATCCTCCTCCGGCAACTCCGCCAGGATCTGGTTCACCTTGTTCAGCGAGATGCGCGCCACCACGATCTGCGGGATGTAATTCAGGATGCTGGTGACCGGGCCGGTCACGTACAGCAGGGCCATGATCACGCCCAGCAGCTCGGTGTTGCTGACGGCGTGGTAGTTGATGAAGATGTAGGTAATGGCGCCGATCACGAAAAAGCTGATCAAGTCGCCGTAGTTCATGGCGGCGCGCACGATGGTGAAGCCGCGCTTGTCGAGCTCCAGGATCTGCTGCTCATTGGCCAGCAGCAGGTCGCGGAAGAAGGCATGGCGCTTGCGCGCATTGAGCTTGAGCTCCTTGGCACCCTGGATCAGGCCGCGGATCGATTCCTGCAGCTCGTCGGCCACCTGGCGCGAACGGGTGAAGTAGCGGTTGCCGAAGAACATCGGGACCTGGTAGCTCACCACCCCGAACACGATGGCGCCCATCACGAACCAGAACACGGCGGCATTCATGTACAGCAGGAAGCCCAGCATGCCGACCAGGGTCACCACCGCGATCAGCAGGTCGGGCAGCATGCGCGCGCCCATCACGATGCGCGCCACGTCGGTGGTCAGGGCCGCGATCAGCTTGGGCGCGCCCATGCGCTCCAGCTCCACCAGCGGCGCGCGCGAGACGCGGTGATAGATGCGGATGCGCAGGTCGGTCGCCACGTCCATTGAAATGCGCAGCAGGCCGATCTGCGACACCGAGCGCGCCAGCAGGATGAAGACGCAGGTGGCCAGGAAGGCGCCGGCAAAGCGGTATTGCGCCACTTCGAAGCCGAGGAAGGTGTACAGCTCGGCGCCGGCGCTGGCGAAGCGGTCGCCGTCCGGCGCCACGCTGTTCAGTACCAGCGGGATCAGCAGCGCGTAGCAGATGCCGGCCAGCGCCCCCAGCACGATCGACAGGAACACCTGGTTGGGCGCCTTGCGGGTGAATGCATCAAACAGTGTCATTTCAGTTTCCTTGCACGGGATTGGGAGTCAGGGCCAGCACGCTGCCCTTGGCGGCACTGGCCTCGGCCAGGCTGCGGTACTGCGTGGCGCCGATCATGTCGTCGTAGTGCCTGCTCAGCGGATGGCCGGACTGGCCGGTGGAATTCAGGTACAGGTGCGGCCCGGCACCCGGCTCTATCACCTGCCGGAAAGCGGCGCCGAAGCCTTGCACATAGCCTTTCGATGCCTGGAAGCTGGCATTGGCCACGCTGACGGTGGCGGGCGCGCCGCCGCTGGCCAGCTGGCGGCCGTAGACCAGGTCCATCAGCTTGACGTCGCTGAACGGCATGTGGCGGAAGTGGATCGCATGCAGGCTGCCCCAGCGCCAGTCGTCCATATCGCTGCCGGCCAGCTTCTGCAGTTCGTCCAGGGCGCTGTCGAGCGACTTGGAGAGGGCCGCATCGCAGTTGCCGGCCACCGGCTGGCGGCACCACAGCGCCTTTTGCGCGCCCAGCGCCTCGGCCACGGTGGCCGCGCCGGCGTTGGCCGCGGCAGCGCCGAGCAGGCCTTGCTGCACCTCGTGGTTCCAGAAGCCGCGCAAGCTGGGGCCAAACAGTTCGCGGCGCAGGTGGCTGGTCCAGGCCCAGTAGATGGCTGCCGCCTGGCTGTCCATGCCCATCACGCCATCCCAGCGCGCGAGGTAGGCCAGCGCGCGCTGCTGCCGCTCGTTGCGGCCGTGGTAGGCGGCCAGCAGCGGCAGCAGCTGGCGCGCTTCCAGGTTCAGCAGGTCGCCCTGCATATGTTCCATGGTGGCCGGCGTCATCTTGCGCCCGGCCGCCACCTCGGCTGCCAGCATCTGTTCGATGCGCGCGGCACGCGCCGGCGGCGCCCAGTCGCCGGTGATGAAGTACGGGTAATCGTCGCCGGCCACCTTGTTGTTGGCCGAGACCAGGTAGCCGCGCTCCGGGTTCAGCGCATGCGGCATGGCTTCCGGCGGGATGTAGCCGGTCCAGCGGTAGTCGCCCGACCAGCCCGGCACAGGCAGGGCGCCCTGTCCGGCGGCGCGCAGCGGCACCCGGCCGGCGCCGGCATAACCGATATTGCCGGCCTGGTCGGCGTACACCAGGTTCAGTGCCGGCGCCACATGGAAGCGCAGCGCGGCGCGGAAGCTGGTCCAGTCGCGGGCCCGGTTCAGGTGGAAGAACGATTCATAGGTGGTGTCGCCCTCTTCCAGCGCGGTCCAGCGCAGCGCCAGCGGCTGGTCGAAGCTGCCCACCACGTCGCCCACCAGCACGCCGTGCACCGATTCGCGCACCTGGATGCGCAGCGGCGCCACCGGCTCGCGCAGGGTGTGCGGGAATTCGGCGCGCACGCGCACCATCTCGGTCCGGGTCTCGAACTGGCGCCATTCCTTGCCGTCCTGGTAGCGCGTGGCATCGTGCGGATCGATGCGTTCGAAGAACAGGTCCTGCGCATCGGCCATCATATTGGTGCCGCCCCAGGCGATGTCGCGGTTCTTGCCGAACACCACCACCGGCATGCCGGGCAGGCTCATGCCCGCCACCTGCAGCTCGGGGCTGTGCTGGCTGACGGCGTACCACAGCGACGGCAGCTGCAGGCCCATATGCGGGTCGTTGGCCAGCAGCGGCTTGCCGTCCGCCGTCAGCCGTCCCGCGACCACCCAGGCATTGCTGCCCACCGCGCGTCCGCCAACCTGCAGTTGCTCCTGCAAGGACTGCTGGACTTGCGACAAGCCCGCCAGCTGGCGTCCGGCCTGTTCGCCGGGGCGCACGGTGACCGGCGCCTGCGCCGGATAGCCGGCGTACAGCGATTTCATCTGGGCCGCGTCGAGCACCTGCGCGGCGGCATAGCGCTCCAGCTCCTGGTCCAGGTTGCCGGCCAGCTGCAGCGCGAACAGCTTGACCAGCGCCAGCGAGTCGACCGGTTCCCAGCGCGCCGGCTGCACGTCCAGCGCCAGGAATTCCGGCGGCAGCGCCTGGCCCTGCGCCAGCCAGGCATTGACGCCGGCGGCATAGGCTTCCAGCGACGCACGCGCCTCGCTGCCCAGGGCCGGCAGCGACTTCTCCGCCGCCCGGTACAGGCCCAGCGTGCGCAGCCAGACATCCTGCTTGACGGTCTTGCGCCCGAAGACTTCGGACAGGCGGCCTTGCGCCATGCGGCGCTGCACTTCCATCTGCCACAGCCGGTCCTGCGCGTGCGCATAGCCCATGGCGAAGTAGACGTCGTGCGCACTGCCGGCGCGGATAGCGACCGCGCCATCGCGGTCTCGGGTAAGCGTGGTTTCGCCGTCCAGGCCACGCACTTGCAGGCGCCCTTCGGCCTGCGCGCGGCTTGACTGCAGGTGCAGCAGCAGCGCCGTGGCGCCAGCCAGCAGCGGCAGCAGGACGAGGAGGGTGAAACGGCTTAACAGGGGATAGTTTCGGAACACAATGTGCCTTCACAGTACTTGGTCATGCCAAGCACTGTAAGGACTTTCCGTTTCCCGCAACACTGTCAACATTTA
>Ga0102595_100209_pt1 | contig 56257 bp, 47 predicted proteins | sample Araplaol_mTSA_r2_2_FD_76864 | JGI IMG/M metagenome (GOLD analysis project Ga0102595, IMG submission 76864) | Arabidopsis root microbial communities from North Carolina, USA - plate scrape MF_Col_mTSA_r2 (SPADES assembly) (version 2) | ecosystem: Host-associated > Plants > Roots > Endosphere... | reverse complement strand
CGACGTCGCCGTTGTTGAGGGCGGCGAAGATGCCGGTCCAGGGCGTGTTGACGATCTTGATCTGCAGGCCGGCCTTCTGGGCGATGGCCTTGATCATGTCCACGTCGTAGCCGACGATTTCCTTGGTCGGGCTTTCATAGGCAAAGGGGCGGTAGGTGGCGCTGGAGCCGACGACCAGCTCTTTGTTCTGTGCCTGGGCAGTGCCGCAGGCGAGGATGAGCAGGCCAGCGGTGGCGGCGATCTTGTTCAGGAAATTCATAGTCAGTGTCCAGAAAAGGAAGGGGAAAAGTGCTTGCCGGCCCGTGCGGGGAGGCAAAAAGCGAAAGTAGCCAATGGTAACGCCTGCAAAAGCCGTGCCCGGCGGCCGGCGGGCAGGGTTTTCGCGAGGAGGGGATGGACGGCGGGGAAAAAGCGCCTAAAGGAGGGCCCAAAGCGGGCCCCCGGGGGTCAGGACCTCAGTTGCCGGTTGAAAAATGCGATGGTGCGTTCCCAGGCCAGCTTGGCGGCGGCCGCGTCGTAGCGCGGTGTGGTGTCGTTGTTGAAGCCGTGCTGGGTGCCGGGGTACTGGTAGGCGGTGTAGCTGGCGCCGGCCGCCTTCAGGGCCGCCTCGTAGGTCGGCCACGAGGCGTTGATGCGCTCGTCGACCGCCGCGAAATGGATCAGCAGCGGCGTTTTGACCTTGGCGGCGTCTTCGGCCGGCGGCTGGTTGCCGTAAAAAGGCACGGCGGCGTTGAGTTCGGGCAGGCGGGTGGTCAGGGTATGCGTCATGCCGCCGCCGTAGCAGAAGCCGACCACGCCCAGCTTGCCGCTGCAGTCGTCGCGGCCTTTCAGGTAGGTGACGGCGGCCACGAAGTCCTCGACGCACTTGCGCTGGTCGAGCTTGGCGAACAGTTCGCGCGCCTTGTCCTCGTCGCCGGGGTAGCCGCCCAGCGGCGTCAGGGCGTCGGGCGCGAAGGCGATGAAGTTGTCCAGCGCCAGCCGGCGCGTGATGTCTTCTATATGGGGGTTGAGGCCGCGGTTCTCGTGGATGACCAGCACGGCGGGCAGCTTGCCGGCTGCGCTGGCCGGTTTCGCGAGGTAGCCCTTGACGGTGCCGGTTCCGGCGGAAGAGGGGTAGCTGACGCTTTCGGTCTTGATGCGCCGGTCGTCCCTGGCGACTTGCTGCCCCGCGGCAAAGTTGGGGCTCAGGGCGGCCAGCAGGGCCGTGGCCGTCATGCCGGCGGTGGCGAACTTCTGGGCGCGCTCCAGGAAGCCGCGCCGGTCCAGGGTGCCGTGCACATAGGCGTCAAACAGAATCAGCAGTTCCTGGTCAAAGTCCTGGGCGGTCTTCATCGGCATGGCGGCTCCCGCAAAAAGCCCAGCATAGCGATTCAAGCGCCGCCTGGCAAAGGGTGCTGCCCGCGGCACGGCGGCGGCGCCGGCCGCCGCCCGGCTTGCTATGAAACAGATAGCTGCCGGCGCCCGTGCCGGCTGGGCCGGGGAGTGCTGTTATGTGCCCAGCCGGTGGAAAGCCGGAAAAAACCTGCTTTAATAGCGGCTTGGGCCGCCGCGGCTTCAATTGACACGGCGGGCTTTCTGTGACTCACTGGGCCTGCCGGGGCCGTCCAGCCGCGGCTGCCTTCAGGCGGCCGCGCCCCCCAAATCATGAGGAGAACCGCATCTTGAACCTGATTTCATGGCTGATGGCATTGCTGGGCGTGGCCGTGGGCGCGCTGGCCGGCATCCTTCTGTACGCCCGCTGGTTGCGGCAACAGGCGAGTGAAAGGCTGCGTATCCCCAAAAAATGGCCGCTGGCCGCGCGCGGGATCGTGACCGACGACGAATACGAGGTCTGGAAATGGCTGCGCAGCGCTTTCCCCGAGCATGCGGTCATGCTCAAGCTGCCGGTGCTGCGCTTCACGATTCCGACCGAAAAAGACAAGGACAAGGAAAAAAACAAGGAAAAGAAGGAGCGCCTGCTTGAATTGCTCAACGGCGTCTACACAACCTTCACCATCTGCACGCTGGACGGCACGGTGGTGGGCTGCGTCGACCTGCGCGGCAAGCGCGACGTGAGCCGGGCCAGCCGGGAGCTCAAGGAGACCCTGCTGTCCGATTGCGGCGTCGCCTACACCACCATCAAGGCCGGCCGGCCACCCACCGTGAGCGCCATGCGCGCGGCTTTCCTGGGCGAAATCCCCGAGGAGCTGATGGAGGAGCACCAGGAAACGCGCGGCGGCGACAGCAGCTTCCACGCCGACCTGGAGTCTTTCACCCGCGAGCGCAAGCGGGCCGCCAAGGACGCCGCGCTCAAGGAACTCAACAAGGAAACCAAGCAGGAGGCCGCCCAGGCGGCCGCCAACCGCGACATTGGGTTCAACCCGGACGGCACAGGCGGCCTTCGCATCGACAAGAACAACCGCTTTTCGACCAACTGGGAAGACTCCTTCATCGAGCCCGCGGACGCGCGGCCGGCCAAGCTCGAATAAGGGCGGGTTCATGAGTTCGGCCTTCCAGCGGGCGTCGGCCCCGGCACGCCCCCGGCCCCTGCGGCCCGCCGCCATGAAAACACCATCGTGAGCAGGCTGGGCCATACCCGGGACAAGATCTACAAGACCGTGGCGCGGCAGCTGCACGGCGTGGTGCCCTGCTGGGTCTGCGGCGAACATGTCACGCCCCAGGCCGCGACGCTGGAACACATCAAGCCCTTGAGCGAGGGCGGCAACAGCCACGTGGAAAACCTCGCCATCAGCCATGAAGTCTGCAACGGCCGGCGCCACGCCGCCGGTGTGGTGCCGGCTTCGGCCGCCGCGCCGGGGCGGGTGCTCAGGCGCACTGACCCTGGCGTTTGCGCATGAGGCGGGCCTGGTTGCGGGCTGCGTGGCTGCTGCCGGCCGTGCTGCTGGCCAGCCTGGTGTTTCCGGCCGCCGCGCAGAAGCCGAAAGCGCCGGCAACTTCGGTGGCGCCGGCGACGGCAAAGGTGCAAGCGCCCGCCGCCGTGGCGCAGGTCGACACCCATGCCGGCGATGAACTCGCCATAGGCCGCGAAGGCCGCTATGTGCTGTCGCGTTCTTTCTCCTACCTGGAAGATGCCGGCGGCGAACTGGTGCTGGCCGACCTGCTCAAACCCGAGGCCCAGGCGCGCTTCCAGCCGGTGCCGCAAACCGGCCCGGCCACCAATTTCGGCTTGACCCGCTCGGCCATCTGGCTGCGTGTGACGCTGCGCCCCGAGCGCGATGCCCCGGCCGACTGGATGCTGGAACTGGCCTACCCGCCGCTGGACCGGCTGGAGCTGTATGCGCCTGACGGCAAGGGCGGCTTCAGCCGGCAGGTGGGCGGCGACCTGTCGCCCTTCGCCGAGCGCGCCGTGGTGCATCGCAACCACGTGATGCCGCTGCGCCTGAAACCCGGCGCCGCCAGCACTGTCTATTTGCGGGTGAGTTCGGGCGGCACCGTGTCGGCGCCGGTGAACCTGTGGCAACCCGCGGCGTTGTGGCGGCACGACCAGGCGGAGTACGCCACCATCAGCCTGTACTTCGGCCTGCTGATAGGCCTGCTGCTGTACAACCTGCTGCTGTTTTTCTCGGTGCGCGACCGGGCTTACCTGATTTATGTCGCCTTTGTGGCTTGCATGGCCGTCGCTCAGGCGGCGCTGACCGGTTTCGGCGCGCAGTTTCTGTGGCCTGGCCAGCTCTGGTGGAACAGCGTGTCCCCGCCCACCGGCATGGCCGCGACGGCGGTCTTCGGCCTGCTGTTCGCGCGCAGCTTTTTGTCCAGCGCGCTCAGGATGCCGCGCCTGGACCGGCTGATGCAGGCCCTGGTGGCGGGCTGGCTGCTGACCTTGCTGGCGGCGCTGACACTGCCTTATATCGTGTCGTCGCTGATGGTGACGGTGCTGGCAGTCTTCAGCGTCGTCACCCTGGTGGTGGTGGGTGTGCTGAGCGTGCGTTCCGGCCACCCGGGCGCCAAATACTTCCTGGCGGCCTGGGCTCTGCTGCTGGTGGGCGTGGTGACGCTGGCGCTGCACAACACCGGTGCGCTGCCGTCCCATGCGCTGACGGCCAACTCCCTGCTGATTGGTTCGGCGCTGGAGATGGTGGTGCTGTCTTTCGCGCTGGCCGACCGCATCAATGTCACGCGCCGCGAGAAGGAGCAGGCGCAGGCGCGCATCATGGCCGAGCACGCCATGGTCGAAGCCCTGAGCGTCTCGCAGGAAAATTTCCGCACGCAGCTCAAGGAGCGCGAGATGATCCTGGAAAACTCCATCGTCGGGATTGCCTTCCTGACGCCGGACGGCCGCTTTCGCTGGGCCAACCAGGCCATGCTGGAGGTCTTCGGTGTGGGCAGCGATCAGCTGACCTCGATGGAGCCTTTCTACCTTTCGCGCGAGGAATACCTGCGGGTGGGCGGCGAGGTGGCCGCCTGCGTCGCCCGCGGCGAGAACTACGAGGCCGAGATCCAGGTCAAGCAGTACGACGGCACGCTGATCTGGGTGTCGCTGTCGGGCAAGGCCGTGAGCGAGCGCGACCTGAGCCAGGGCACGGTCTGGGTCATCATCAACATCACGCGGCGAAAGGAGCTGGAGGCGCAGCTGGTGCGCACCTCGTCGGAGCGTGAAGCCATCCTCAACAGCGCGCTGGTGGGCATCGTGCTGTCGGTGAACCGCCGCCATGAATGGGTCAATGAGAAATTTGCGCAGATGATGGGCAGCCCGCGCGAGGCGCTCATGGGCCAGCCCTCGAGCTACATCCATCCCGACCTGGCCACCTGGGAGCAGTTCGGCAAGGAGGCGCGCGAGGCGCTGATCGCCACCGGCAGCTACATCAGCGAGCGCCAGCTGAAGCGCCGCGACGGCCAGCTCTTCTGGGTGCAGATGGCTGGCAGCTGCGTGCAGGCCAGGGAGCCCGAGTCGGGCGTGATCTGGGCTTTCCTGGACATCACCGAACGCAAGCAGTCGGAAGAAGACACACGCGAGGCGCTGGAGCAGCAGCGCGCGCTCAACGAGCTGCGCACCCGTTTCGTGGCCATGACCAGCCATGAGTTCCGCACGCCGCTGTCGGGCATCCTGTCGGCCGAGGAGTTGCTGCGGCACTACGGCAACCGGCTGCCCGAATCCGAGAAACTGGAAATCCTCGACAGCATCGCCGCGGGCGTCAAGCGCATGACGCGCATGCTGGACCGCGTGTTGATGCTGGGCAAGGCCGATGCGCAGATGCTGGAGTTCGAGCCGCATCCGCTGGACTTGCAGGCGCTGTGCCAGCAACTGGTCGAGGAAGCGCGCATGCAGCAGCCCGGCAGCTTGTGCGAGCTGCGCCTGGACTACACGGCCGGAACAGGCCAGGGACTTTACGACGAGAAGCTGCTGCGCCACATATTCAGCAACCTGCTGTCCAACGCGGTCAAGTATTCGCCGCTGGGCGGCCTGGTGCTGTTCCGCGTGCGGACCGAGGAGGACATGGTGGTCCTGGAAGTCGAGGACCAGGGCATAGGCATTCCCGAAGACGAGCTGCCGCACCTGTTCGAGTCCTTCCACCGCGCCAGCAACGTGGGCACCATCCAGGGCACGGGCCTGGGCCTGGCGATCGTGCGCAATGCGGTCGACATCCACGGCGGCACCATAGACGTGCGCAGCAGCGCCGGTTCGGGCACCACCTTCACGGTGCGCCTGCCGGCCAGGCATTAAAAGGATTTGTATGAGCAACCCATTCGTGATCCAGAGGCGCCGGCTGCTCCAGTCGCTGGCGGCGGCGGGCGCCGGCCTGTACCTGCCGGGCAGGGCGGCTGCGCAGGCACGGCTGGTCGGCGACCCCTTCACGCTGGGCGTTGCCAGCGGCTCGCCTACCCACGATTCGGTGGTGCTCTGGACGCGGCTGGCGCTGGACGGCGATGAGGCCTTGCGCCTGCAAGCCGGCCCGGTGGCTGTGCGCTGGGAAGTCGCGCATGACGAGGGCTTTAGCCGCATCGCGCAGGCGGGCCAGGCGCAGGCCGTGGCCGGGCTGGCGCATTCGGTGCACGTGGAGGTTGAGGGCCTGGAGCCCGACCGCTGGTATTTCTACCGCTTTGCCGTCGGCCATGCCGTGAGTGCCACCGGCCGCACGCGCACTTTTCCCGCCCCCGGCGCCGCGGTGGCGCGCCTGCGGCTGGCCTATGCCTCCTGCCAGCGCTGGGAGCACGGCTATTACAGCGCCTACCGGCACATGCGGGCCGAGGACCTCGACCTGGTGATGTTCCTGGGCGACTACATCTATGAAAACCCCAACGCCAGCCAGGCCGTGCGCAAGCCCACCGGCGGCTGGGTGCTGACGCTGGACGACTACCGCGCGCGTTATGCCCTGCATAAAAGCGATGCCGACCTGCGGGCCATGCACGCGGCCTGCCCCTGGCTGGTGACCTGGGACGACCATGAGGTACAGAACGACTACGCGGGCATGTCACCCGGCTACAGCGGGCCGCCGGTGGCCGATTTCGCGGCGCGGCGCGCCGCGGCCTACCAGGCGTTTTACGAACACATGCCGCTGCGTGCCTCGGTGCTCACCCGGGCCGTGGCGGGCCTGGCCGGTGGCGCCGAGATGCGCATCTACCAGCGCCTGCCCTACGGCCGGCTGGCCTCGCTCTACATGCTGGACGCGCGGCAATACAAGGACGCGCAGGCCTGCACGCGTGAGGGAAGGGCCGGCTCCAGCACGCTGAACCCGGCCAGTTGCCCCGCCTGGAAGGACCCGGCGCGCAGCATGCTGGGCATGCAGCAGGAAAGCTGGCTGGACGCCGAATGGGGCAGCGCCGCAAGCAAGACGGCGGGCTGGAACCTGGTGGGTCAGCAGTCGCTCTTCGGCCAGCGCGATTTCCGCCCCGGGCCGGGCCAGGTGCTGTGGAACGACGGCTGGGACGGCTATGCGCCGGCGCGCAAGCGCTTCACCGATTCACTGCGCAGGCATGCCGTGGCGAACCCGGTGCTGCTGGGGGGCGATGTGCATGAGAACTGGGTCGGCCACATCAAGGCCGACTACGCCGATGCGGCCAGTGCGGCCGTGGGCACCGAGTTCTGCGGCACCAGCATCAGCTCGCGCTCGACGGACAAGGCCAGAACCCCCGATGTCCTGGCCGAGAACCCGCACTTTGTGTTTGCCGACTCGGAATGCCGGGGCTACGGCGTGGTGGAACTGACGCCGCGCGCGCTGACGGCCACGCTGCGCGTGGTCGACGACGTCACGCGCGCCGACAGCGGGGTGCAGACCCTGGCGAAGTTCGCGGTACAGGCCGGACGGCCGGTACTTGAAAAAGCCTAGGCCTGGCTAGGCCTTGTAGGTCGCCGAAAGGCCTTTTTCGAGGAAGGCATTGTTGGCCTCGCGCACCTTGGCGGCCTCGTCGTCGTAGAGAAAGGGCAGGAAGGCATAACGCCGCCCGCGCGTCACCGTGGACACCGCATGCAGCAGCGAGCAGGAGAACACCAGGGCGCCGCCGGTCGGGGGTTTGAAGGATTTGGGGCCGTATTCCGGGAAGCTGACCTCGCCGCCCTCGAAATCATCGTTGAGGTTGATGGACACGGCAAAGCGCCTGTGGGCCGTCCCGCGCGTGGTGTTGTCGCGGTGGGCGTTGAAGTGCGCCTGCTGGTCGGCGCGGTAGCAGCCGATGATGTAGCGCTCCATGCGGGTGGCCTTGAACTGGTGCACCTTGGCGATCTCGGGAACGATGCGGCGCTGTATCCAGGCGCGCGCCGCCTTCACGGCGGCGAGGTCGGTGATGTCATAGTCTTCACGCCGCTTGTGCCCGTGGTCGTGGGCCAGGACGGTTTTGCCGTTCTCCTCGCGCATGAAGCCCGACTCCTTGCCCCCATGGGTTTCGTAAAGGGCGATAAGCTCCCGGCAGAAGGCCGGCGGGAAGACGTTCGGCAGCATGAGGATGGGGGCCTGCAATTCCATGCCCGCGAAGTGCGAGGGCGGCGGCAGCTCGGCCAGGCAGGACAGCAGCGCCTGCATATCGCCGGCATCCGTGAGGGGCAGCACCTTCAAGACCCTGAGGGTCGGGTCCAGGACAAAACACAGGCGGCGGATGCCGGCCCGTTTTTGCGCCATGTCGGCATCGTGCGGCACCACGCCGTAAAGCTCACTCACCTGCGCGTCAAAGTCCCAGAGGAAGCGGTAGCCGGGATAGCGGTCGGCGACGCGTTTTTCGCTTTCATCGCCGGGATCCAGGCTGACGCCGAAAAAAGAGCAGTGCGCGTCGTTGAAGATGTCCTGCCGTTGCAGAGCCATTGCTATGGCTGCCTGGCCCAGGGGCTCGGCGGCGCTGGCGAAAAAGCACAGCGCGATATACCGCCCGGCCGCGGCATGTATCGCGTAGCGCGGATTCGCGAAGGATCTTTGCCGGAACCAGGGCGCCGGATCGCCCGCAAGAAGATTGAAGTATTTGCCCATGTGTTGATGGGGAGACTGCTAGGGATTTCCTGTTTCCAGCAGCGCGTTGATGGCGCTCAGGTCCGCCTCGCCCAGCGTGGCGTTCGCGGCCTTCAGGCGCAGGCCCTGGAGCAGGGTTTCGGCGCGCGCCTTGTGCCAGTCGCGCTGGGCTGCGAACAGCTGCTGCTCGGCGTTGAGCACGTCCATGTTGATGCGCGTGCCGACGAGGTAGCCCACCTTGTTGGCGTCCAGCGAACTTTTGCTGGAGGTGATGGCCGAGGCCAGCGCCTGGGTTTGCGCCGCCCCGTTGACGACGCCCGCAAAGGCCTGGCGCGCCTGGGCCACCGCTTGCCGGCGCGCCGCTTCCAGGTCTTCCCCGGCCTTGCCCTTCAATGCCACGGCCTCGCGTACGCGTGCCTGCACGCCGCCGCCGGCATAGAGCGGGATGGTCAGGCTCATGCCGACCTGGGTGGAGCGCGAGCGCACGGAAATATCGGACGGGGAGGTGATGCTGCCCGAGGTGAAGTTGTTGCCGTAGGCCGCCGTCAGGTCCAGCGTGGGCGAATGCGCCGCCTGGCTTTTGGCGATCTCGCGATCGGCCACTTCCAGCGTCGCCTGGGCGATGCGCACCTGGATGGATTGTTCGCGGGCGCTGTCCAGCCAGGGCTGCAAGCCCTCCGGTTCCATGCGCGGCGGGGAGCCGTCCGCGCGCAAACCCGCCAGGCGGGCATGGGAGACGCCCAGAATACGCGTCAGCTCTGCCAGTTTGTTCTGCAGCTCGTTGCCGGCCACCACCGCCTGGGCGCGTGAGAGGTCCAGCCGCGACTGGGCTTCGTGCACGTCGGTCACGGTGCCGGTGCCGCCTTCGAAGGTGCGGCGGGCCAGGGCGCGCTGCTGCTCCATGGCGCCCGTCTGCAGATGGGCCACACGTTCGGCCTCCTGGGCGACCAGTATGTCGAGGTAGGCCTGCGCGGTGCGCAGGATCAGTTCCTGTTCGGCCAGCCGGAACTGCGCCTCGGCCAGCAATTCCTGTTGTCCGGCCTGGTCCAGCGCCGCCGATGCGGTGGCGCGCCACAGGGGCTGGCTCAGTTGCAAATTCCAGCTGCGGGTATGCACGTCGCGCGTCACGGCAGGCAGCTCGCTGAAGGAGGCTTGCCCGGCTTGCCGGCTGGCGGCGCCCACCAGGTTGACCGCGGGCAGCAGCGCGGCACGCGCCTGTGGAACCCGCTCGCGCGCCGCCTGCAGGGTGTAGACGGCGCCGCGGTAGACGGGGTCGCGTGCCTGCGCCTGGCGGTAGACCTCAAGCAGGTCGGCGGCCGGCGCGCTGAAGGACGCCAGCAGCAGCGGCAGGCCGACCAGCCAGCGCCGGCTGCTTGCGGTGTTCGGCGCGCGCTGCGATTGTGATGTTGGAAACTTGAAGCGCGGTATATGCGCCGGCTTTGGTTCGGGGTCTTGCACCTCGACCTCCCTGCAGTAGTGTTCAGGTTTGAACCATACGGGAGGCGATAGGCGCTTCTGCTGTCAATTGTCCGTAGCCGGACTTTTATTGCGGCAAATACCCCCGCCGAATGTGCCGGTGTGCCGCAGCTCAGGCGGCGAGTTCGGTTTCTTCCTCGAGGTTGTCGCTCAGGAAGCCGCCGCTCTGGTGGGCCCAGAGGCGCGCGTAGAGGCCGCCATTGGCCAGCAGCGTGCGGTGGTCGCCTTCCTCGACGATACGGCCCTGGTCCACCACGATGAGGCGGTCCATGGCGGCGATGGTGGACAGGCGGTGCGCGATGGCGATCACCGTCTTGCCCTGCATCAGGGTGTTGAGGCTGCCCTGGATGGCAACTTCAACCTCGGAGTCCAGCGCGCTGGTGGCTTCGTCCAGCAGCAGGATGGGCGCGTCCTTGAGCATCACGCGCGCGATCGCGATGCGCTGGCGCTGGCCACCCGAGAGCTTCACGCCGCGCTCGCCCACATGGGCGTCGTAGCCGTGGCGGCCGTGTGGATCGGTCAGGTCGGTGATGAAGTGATCAGCCTCGGCGCGCCGTGCGGCCAGGCGCATGTCGTCGTCGCTGGCGCCGGGGCGGCTGTAGGTGATGTTGTCGCGCACCGAGCGGTGCAGCAGCGAGGTGTCTTGCGTCACCATGCCGATGTGGCCGCGCAGGCTGTCCTGGGTAACGTGGGCAATGTCCTGGCCGTCGATCAGGATGCGTCCGCCATCGAGGTCGTAAAACCGCAGCAACAGGTTAACCAGTGTCGATTTGCCGGCGCCGGAGCGGCCTATCAGGCCGATTTTCTCGCCGGGCCTGACGGTCAGCGTGAGCTTATCGATCACGGACTTGTTTTTGCCGTAGCTGAAGTCCACGGCCTCAAAGCGCACTTCGCCGCGCGGCACGTCCAGCGCGGCTGCATCAGGCGCGTCCACGATGGTGTGGGGCCGCGACAGCGTGTTAATGCCGTCCTGCACGGTGCCCACGCTTTCAAAGAGGCTGGTGGTCTCCCACATGATCCAGTGCGACATGCCCTGCAGGCGCAGTGCCATGGCGGTGGCCGCGGCCACCGCGCCCGCGCCGACCTGGCCCAGGTGCCAGAGCCACAGCGAAGTGCCGGCCATGCCCAGGATCAGGCCCATGCTGAGCGTGTGGTTGACGATTTCAAACGCGCTGACGAGGCGCATCTGGGTATAGCCGGTCTTCATGAACTCGCCCATCGCGTCGCGCGCGAAGCCGGCCTCGCGCCGGGTGTGCGAGAACAGCTTGACGGTGGTGATGTTGGTGTAGGCGTCGGTGATGCGGCCCGTCATCAGTGAGCGGGCGTCGGCCTGCTGCTTGCCGATACGGCCCAACCGCGGCACGAAGTAAAAGAGGCTCGCGATGTAGAGCGCCAGCCAGACCAGGAAGGGCGCCACCAGCTTCGTGTCGAAGGCCGCGGCCAGCACCGTCATGGTGGCGATGTAGACGCCCATGGCCACCAGCACGTCGGCCAGCACGAAGAGCGTGTCGCGCACCGCCAGCGCGGTCTGCATGACCTTGGTGGTCAGCCGGCCGGCGAACTCGTCCTGGTAGAAGGACATGCTGTGCCCCAGCATGAGGCGGTGAAAATTCCAGCGCAGCCGCATCGGGAAGTTGATGGCCAGCGTCTGGTGCTTCACGGTGGTCTGCAGCGCCACGGCCGCGATGCTGGCCACCACGAGGAGCGCAAGCCAGCCCAGCGCAGTGCCGTGCTCTGCCCACAGGTTGGCGGGTGCCGTCGCGCCCAGCCAGTCGACGATGCGGCCCAGCATCGCGAACAGCAAGGCCTCAAACACCGCCAACACCGCCGAGAGCAGCGCCAGCAGCAGGATGTAGCCGCGCGCGCCTTCGGTGCAGGCCCACAGAAAGGCCATGAAGCCCTTGGGCGGCAAGGCGGGGTCGGCGTCAGGGTAGGCGGGAAGCTGGCTTTCGAATCGTTTGAAAAAACCCATGGATGTCGGTGTCTTTGGTTTCAGGTGTCTGCTTATAAGGTGTTATGGCTGCAGGAGGGTTGATTTATTGGGGAAGGATTGATGCGCATCGCGCGATGCCGGCCACGCGGGCAGGTCAGCTGAAAAGCTCCAGCAGGCGGTCCAGGCCGCCTTCATTGATGGCCACCATGGCCTGCTCGCGCACGCGCGGCTTGGCATGGTAGGCCACTGAGAGGCCGGCCACGCCCATCATGGGCAGGTCGTTGGCACCGTCGCCCATGGCGATGGCCTGCAGCGGGTTGATGCCCAGCTTGCCGCAGGTCTCGAGCAGCATTTTTTTCTTTTCCGCGCCGTCGCAGATGTCGCCCCAGGGCTGGTCCACCATGCGGCCGGTGAGAAAGCCGTCCTCCACCTCCAGCACGTTGGAGCGTGTGTAGTCGATGCCGAGCTCGTCGCGCACGCGGTCGGTGAAGAAAGTGAACCCGCCGCTGACCAGCAGCACCTTCATGCCGGCCTGCTTGCAGGCCTTCACCAGTTCCGCCGCGCCGGGGTTGAGCTGGAGGCGCTCGCGGTAGACCTGCTCCATGCTGGCCACGCTGACACCCTTGAGCAGGGCCACGCGCTGGCGCAGGCTTTCCTTGTAGTCGCTGATCTCGCCGCGCATGGCCGCCTCGGTGATGGCCGCCACCTCGGCCTTGCGGCCGGCGGCGTCGGCGATCTCATCGACGCATTCGATGTTGATCAGCGTGGAGTCCATATCGAAGGCGATCAGCTTGAAGGCACTGAGCTTGAGGTCGGGCGTGGCGACGTTGACAACGAGGCCGGGGGAGATTTCTGCGGGGGTCATGCGGGAGTGGCTTCCTTGGTGGGTTGTCCGAGTGAACGCAGGACGTCGCGCACCAACTGGGCGCGGTCCTTGGGATTTTCGAGCTCGCGCTCTATGCGCAGCTTGTCGTTGCCGGCCAGCCGGATGTGCCGGTTTTTCTGGATCAGCTGCATGATGGCCATCGAATCGATGGGCGGGTCTTTCTTGAAGGTGATGCTGATGGCACCGGGCGCGGCATCGACTTTGACCACGCCGTAAGGCCTGGCGATCACGCGCAGGCGGTGCACGTCGATCAGCGTCTGCGCCTGCGCCGGCAGCTTGCCGAAGCGGTCGACGATTTCCTCGAGCAGCGCGTCGATCTGGTCGGTGTTCTTGGCCGTCGCCAGCTTTTTGTAGAAGGACAGGCGCAGGTGCACGTCGCCGCAGTAGTCGTTGGGCAGCAGGGCCGGTGCGTGCAGGTTGATTTCGGTGGTGACGCTCAGCGGTGACAGCAAATCGGGTTCGCGCCCGGCCTTGAGCGAGGCCACGGCCTCGCTGAGCATCTCGTTGTAGAGCTGAAAACCCACTTCCAGCATGTTGCCGCTCTGGTTTTCGCCCAGCACTTCGCCGGTGCCGCGGATTTCCAGGTCGTGCATGGCCAGGTAAAAGCCCGAGCCGAGTTCCTCCATCTGCTGGATGGCTTCCAGCCGCTGGCTGGCCTGCTTGGTCAGCCCCTCGATGTCGGGCACCATCAAATAGGCATAGGCCTGGTGGTGGCTGCGGCCCACGCGGCCGCGCAGCTGGTGCAGCTGCGCCAGGCCGAAGCGGTCGGCGCGGCTCATCACGATGGTGTTGGCGGTCGGCACGTCGATGCCGGTCTCGATGATGGTGGAGCACAGCAGCAGGTTGTGGCGCTGGGCGATGAAGTCCTTCATCACTCGCTCCAGCTCGCGCTCGGGCATCTGGCCGTGGGCCACGGCGATGCGGGCTTCGGGCAGGATTTCTTCGAGCTTTTCGCGCCGGTTCTGGATGGTCTCGACCTCGTTGTGCAGGAAGTAGACCTGGCCGCCGCGCTTGAGTTCGCGCAGCACGGCCTCTCGGATCACACCGTTGTTTTCGCTGCGCACAAAGGTCTTGATGGCCAGTCGGCGCTGCGGCGCGGTGGCGATCACGCTGAGGTCGCGCAGGCCCTCGAGCGCCATGCCCAGCGTGCGCGGAATCGGCGTGGCGGTCAGCGTCAGCACGTCGACTTCGGCGCGCATGGCCTTCATGGCTTCCTTGTGGCGCACGCCGAAACGATGCTCCTCGTCGATGATGAGCAGGCCCAGGCGCTCGAACTTCACGTCCTGGCTCAGCAGCTTGTGCGTGCCGACCACGATGTCGACCGTGCCGTCGCCCAGGCCCTTGATGGCGGCGCTGATTTCCTTGCCGGAGCGGAAGCGGCTCATCTCGGCGATCTTGACCGGCCATTTGGCGAAACGGTCCACCAGCGTCTGGTAGTGCTGCTCGGCCAGCAAGGTGGTGGGGGCCAGCAGGGCCACCTGCTTGCCGCCGGTGACGGCGATAAAGGCGGCGCGCAGCGCGACCTCGGTCTTGCCGAAGCCCACGTCGCCGCAGACCAGCCTGTCCATGGGGCGCGGGCTGATCATGTCCTGGATCACGGCATGGATGGCGGCGCGCTGGTCGGCGGTTTCCTCGAAGCCGAAGTCGTTGGCGAAGGTCTCGTAGTCGCCGGGCGAGTAGCGGAAGGCATGGCCTTCGCGCGCGGCGCGGCGCGCGTAGATGTTGAGCAGCTCGGCGGCCGAGTCGCGTATCTGCTCGGCGGCCTTGCGTTTGGCTTTTTCCCACTGGCCGCTGCCCAGCTTGTGCAGCGGGGCTTCTTCGGCGCTGACGCCGGTGTAGCGGCTGATCAGGTGCAACTGGCTGACGGGCACATACAGCGTGGCCTTGTCGGCGTACTCGAGGTGCAAAAACTCCTGCAGCAGCGGCGTGCCGTCGGCATTCGTGCCCTGGCCCAGGTCCATGTTGATCAGGCCGCGGTAGCGGCCTATGCCGTGGGCGCTGTGCACCACCGGGTCGCCGACGTTGAGCTCCGAAAGGTCCTTGATCAGCGCTTCGACGTCGCTGACCTGCTCCTGCTTTTTGTTGCGGCGGCGCACGGTGGCGCCGGCGGCGAACAGCTCGGTCTCGGTGATGAAATCGATGCCTTCTTCCAGCCAGCTGAAGCCGGTGTTGAGGGCGGCGGTGGCGATGCCCAGTTTTTCGTCGCTGGCCTGGAAGTCTTCGAGCGAGTCAAAGGCCGGCGGGCTGACGCTGCTGGCGCGCAGGAAGTCCAGCAGGCTTTCGCGCCGGCCTTCGCTTTCGGCCAGCACCAGTACGCGGTGGGCCGTGTTGCGCACATGGCCCTTGAATTTGGCCAGCGGGTCTTCGGCGCCGCGCACCACGGCCATTTCGCCCAGCTTCTGGAACTGGGCGTTGTCGGCCACGTCTTCCACCGTGGCGCGTATCGCCAGCTGGGCGTAGTCGTTGGCGCGCGCGTAGAACTGCTCGATGCCCAGGAACAGCGATTCGGGCGGCAGCGCCGGGCGGTCGGGCGCGTCGCGCACCAGCCGGTAGCGGTCCTTGGTGTCCTGCCAGAAGCGCTGGAAGGCCGGTTCGAGGTCACCGTGCAGCACTACCGTGGCGTCGCTGCCCAGGTAGTCGAACACCGTGGCGGTTTCTTCAAAGAAGAGCGGCAGGTAGTACTCAATGCCGGCGGTGGCCACGCCGTTGCCCATGTCCTTGTAGATGCGGCTCTTGGTCGGGTCGCCGTCCAGCAGCTCGCGCCAGCGGCTGCGGAATTTGGCGCGCGCATCGTCGTCCATGGGAAATTCGCGCCCTGGCAGCAAGCGCACTTCGGGTACCGGATAGAGGCTGCGCTGGCTGTCGGGGTCGAAGGTGCGGATGCTGTCGATCTCGTCGTCGAACAGGTCGACGCGGTAAGGCACGGGGCTGCCCATGGGAAACAAATCGATCAGCCCGCCGCGCACTGCGTATTCGCCGGGGCTGACCACCTGCGTGACGTGGCTGTAGCCGGCCAGCGTGAGCTGGGCTTTGAGGCGCGTTTCATCAAGCTTTTGCTTGACCTTGAACTGAAAGGTATAGCCGGCCAGGAAGCTGGGCGGCGCCAGGCGGTACAGCGCCGTGGTGGCGGGCACGATGACCACGTCGGCGCCGGTTTCCTTGTCGCGTTGCTGGATGCGCCACAGCGTGGCCAGCCGTTCGCTGATCAGGTCCTGGTGCGGCGAGAAGGTGTCGTAGGGCAGGGTTTCCCAGTCGGGAAACAGCGCGCAGCGCAGGTCGGGTGCGAAGAAGGTGATCTCGTCCATCAGGCGCTGGGCCGTGGTGGCGTCCGAAGTGACGATGGCGGTGAGCTTGCCGGCGGCTTTTTCGCGTGTGCCCAGGCGTGCCAGCAGCAGGGCATCGGCGGAACCGGCGGGCTGGGGCAGTGTGTAGCGTTTGCCGGAGGCGAGTGGGGGTAGCTGCATGAATCGGTACGACGGTGAGGGCTGGCCAGGTGGGTTCTGTCAATCAGAAATGAAAGAAATGATTCGGCAAAAGCCAGGCACCCCAAACCATGCGGAGTGGGGTGCCCTGTGTATTCAATATGTGATTTTAGAATCTATGATGAAGTTATGACGACAAGCCCCGCCAATACCCGTCCTGAACCCCGTTTTTTTGTGCTGATCCCTTGCGCAGGACAAGGAAGCCGGGCCGGAACGGCCAAAGCCAAGCAATACCAGCTGATTGACGGGCTGCCCATGGTGAGGCATACCGTGGGGGCTTTCCGGGCGCTGCCGGATACTTTTGCAGCCGTCTGGGTGGTGGTTTCGCCGTCTGACGATGACTTTCTCGAGGTGTTCCCGGACTTCAACCAGGGCAATGAAGTCCTGCTGGTGGGCGGGGGCGCCACGCGCGCGGCGACGGTGCTCAACGGCCTCAAAGCCATGGTGGAGCAGCCCGGCGGCGCGGCCCTGGGCGACTGGGTGCTGGTGCACGATGCGGCGCGCTGCCTGGTCACGCCCGAACAGATCAAGGCCCTGATCAGGGAATGCCGCAACGATGCCGTTGGCGGCCTGCTGGCGCAAAAGCTGCCCGATACGCTGAAAACCGAACGTGACGGCCGCGTGGCCTCCACCCTGGACCGCAGCGACAAATGGCTGGCGCAAACGCCGCAGATGTTTCGCATCGGGGCCTTGATCGACGCCTTGCGGCAGGCCGGGGATGCCGTCACCGATGAATCCAGTGCCATGGAGGCGGTGGGCCTTTCGCCCCGGCTGGTGAGCGGCAGCGCGCAGAACTTCAAGGTCACCTATCCGGAAGATTTTGCGCTGGCTGAAGCCATCCTTGAGCGGCGCAGAAAATAGCGCATGGCTGCCCCATCAACCCCATTCAACCCACATCATTCTTGTAAGGCCCCACGATGACCGCCATGAACTTTCGAATCGGTGAAGGCTGGGACACGCATGCCCTGGTGCCCGGGCGCAAGCTCATCATAGGCGGGGTCGACATTCCCCACACCGTGGGCCTGCTCGGCCATTCGGATGCCGATGTGCTGCTGCACGCGATCACCGATGCGCTGCTGGGCGCGGCGGGGCTGGGCGACATCGGCTCGCATTTTCCGGACACCGATGCGCGCTTCAAGGGCGCGGATTCGTCGGTGCTGCTCACGGAGGTGGGGCGGCTGCTGGCCGAGCGCGGCTGGAAGGTCGTCAATATCGACAGCACCGTGGTTGCGCAGGCGCCCAAGCTCGCCCCGCATATTGCCGCGATGCGCGGCAACATCGCCGCTGCCCTGGGGCTGGACGCCGGACAGGTCAATGTGAAGGCCAAAACGGCCGAGAAGCTGGGACCGGTCGGTCAGGGCCTGAGCATGGAAGCTCGCGCCGTGGTGCTGCTGCAGGGCTGAATCGGCGGGGCCTAGCTCCGGCGCAGCTTGATGTGCGCGGCCAGGCCGCCCGAACCGGTGTTGGCCAGGCCGAACACGCCGCCCATGCGGTGAATGGTTTTTTCCACGATTGCCAGGCCCAGGCCGGCGCCGGTGGCGGCGGTGCGGGCGGCGTCGCCGCGGAAAAACGGCCGCGTGAGTTTTGACAGGGTTTCGGGCGCCACGCCCATGCCGTGGTCGCGTACCTTGATCAGCACCCACTGGTCGCGGGCCTTGGCGGCGATGTCGACCAGGGCAATGCCGGTCTCCGGCGTTTTGCCGTAGCGCCTGGCGTTTTCCAAGAGGTTGGCGATCACGCGGGACAGCTCGACCTCATCGGCCAGCACCGCCATGTCGTCGGGAATGGCGACGGTCACGCGCATGTCCTCGTAGTCGGCCACCGCATAAACCGCGGCATCGACCACCGCATTGAGCGACACGCGCTCCAGCCGCGGCGGCTCGGGCCGGGCGTAATCGAGGAATTTGTCGATGATGGCGTCCAGCTGGGTGATGTCGGCCGCCATGTGCTCGCGCGCGTCGGCGTCGGTGACACTCATCTCGGTTTCCAGGCGCAGGCGTGCCAGCGGCGTGCGCAGGTCGTGCGAAATGCCGGCCAGCATGATGACCCGGTCCTGTTCGATCTTGGAGAGCTGCTCGGCCATGCGGTTAAAGCCGATGTTGACTTCGCGGATCTCGCTGGTGGCGACCTTCTCGTCAAGCAGGCTGGCGTCGAAATCGCCGTCGCGCATGCGGCTGGCCGCGAAGGACAGCTGCTTGAGCGGTCGGTTGATCAACCGGGCGATAAAGGCCGCCCCCGCCAGCGACAGCACGGCCGCCGTGATCAGCCAGATGACCCAGGTGCTGTTGCGCGACGGGCCTATCTTGGACGGGTCGGTGAGCAGCCAGTAGGAATCGCCGTCGATGGCAAAGCCCACCCACAGGCCCTTCTGACCATTGACGCTGCTGGCCACGACGGTGCCGTTGCCCAGCCGGGCCCTGAGCTCTTCAGCGGTGCGCTCGCCCAGCTCGTCGCTCTCGAACAGCTCGAACTTGTCCTTGGGTTCGCGCGGCGTGATGCGCACGCGTTCCTCGTCGGCCAGGGTCTTGATCAGCGAAACGCGGGCGATGGCGTCGGAATAGCGCAGCGCGGCCCGGCTCAGGTTGACGAGGGAAGCCAGCTGCTGCGCGCTCTGGATGGCGCGCGGCTCGGACTCAAGCGCCCGGAAGGTCTGCAGCCAGGCCACGATGGAGCCGAACAGCAGCAGGGACAAAAAGAAAAATGTCCGCCAGAACAGGCTGAAGCCGCGCCGCGGGCGCATTTCCAGCGGTGCCGGTGCGGTTTCAAGAGGGGCCGGGTTGGTGGCGTCCATAAAAAGTGGGTACGTGCCGGGTGGGCGGGCTGGAAATGGACGTTAGCACGATACGCGCGCACCACGGCAGACAAGCTGTAGCCGCCTGTTGCAGGCGCGCGTCAGTGAATTCTCCAAACCAGCATGAGCCGCGGGACTGGCTTTGCCAGGCCGCAGGCGGGCGGCCCCCTCGGGGGGCAGCGCATTACACGAAGCCGAAGGCGCAGTGAAAAGCGTGGGGGCTAGTTAGTGCCGTCCGGCACGAACACGTAGCCTATGCCCCAGACCGTCTGGATGTAGCGGGGCACCGCCGCATCGACTTCGATCAGCTTGCGCAGGCGCGAGACCTGCACGTCCAGGCTGCGGTCGAAGGGCTCGAACTCGCGGCCGCGGGCCAGCTGCGCCAGCTTTTCGCGCGACAGCGGCTGGCGCGGATGTCGCACCAGGGTCTTGAGCATGGCGAACTCGCCGGTGGTCAGGGGCAGTTCCTCGCCGTTCTTGTGCAGGGTCCGCAGGCCCATGTCGAAAGAGAAGGGGCCAAAGGTGATGACCTCCTGGTCGCTGGACGGCGCGCCGGGCACTTCGGCGGTGGGGCGGCGGCGCAGCACGGCGTGGATGCGGGCCAGCAGCTCACGGGGATTGAAGGGCTTGGCAAGGTAGTCATCCGCGCCGACTTCCAGGCCGACGATGCGGTCCACGTCCTCGCCCTTGGCGGTCAGCATGATGATGGGGGTGCGGTCGTTGGCCGCGCGCAGCCGGCGGCAGATGGACAGGCCGTCTTCGCCGGGCATCATCAGGTCCAGGACGATCAGGTCGACGGCGTCCCGCAGCATGATGCGGTTCAGGGCCTTGCTGTCTTCGGCCAGGATGACTTCGAAACCCTCCTGGGCGAGGTAGCGGCGCAACAGGTCGCGGATGCGGGCATCGTCGTCAAGAATCAGGATTTTGTCGGCACGGGCGTTAGGTTGGGCTTGGGTCATAGTCGTCTGGTAATTTGTAACAGAGCCATTTTGAAGGCTGAAAACACGAGATGTCTCGTTTTTCAGTCGGTTTGACACACTGTTACAAAAGTTGCGGCGATGTGCAACTGTGAGCCCGGCCGCAGGCCTTGTTGTCGCAATGCTCCTACAGGGATAGTCAAAATCACATGCAAAAATGGGCGGCCGCTTCTGCGCACCTGTTGCTGCAGTGCGTTACCCGCCGTAAACAAAAAGCGGCTCGGCCGGAAACGGGCATCGGCCGCCGTCACCTTGGGGGCCCGAGTGACTTGCAAAAGCCACAAAAAGCGCGCCAACCCTGAGGAGTGTTTATGGCTTTTTTTCTCTTTTTTCGGCCCTGCGCCGGGAACACCCCGAAAGGCTTTTTTGATGCGAACTTCCACCCTGATTGCCGCATGCGCCCTGTTTGCCGGCGCCGCGCTGGCCTCCAGCGCCATGGCCCAGACCCCGCAGCATGAAACACTGCAGAACGTGGCCCAACTGTCGGCCAGCGGTTCGGTCGAGGTGCAGCAGGACCTGCTGTCGATTTCCCTGAGTACCACCCGCGACGGCAGCGACGCCGGCGTCGTGCAGGCCCAGCTCAAGCAGGCCCTGGACAGCGCGCTCACGCAGGCCAAGCAGGCCGCCGCCCCGGGCCAGATGGATGTGCGCACCGGCAATTTCAGCCTCTACCCGCGCTACGGCAAGGACGGCAAGATCAACGGCTGGCAGGGTTCGACCGAGCTGGTGCTGGAAGGCAAGGACTTTCCACGCATCACCGGCACTGCGGGCAAGATCCAGACTCTTACCATGAGCAACGTGAGTTTTGCCCTGAGCCGCGAGCAGCGCGCGAAAGTCGAGGGCGAAGCCCAGGCCCAGGCGATAGAGCGCTTCAAGGCCAAGGCCGGCGAAATCGCGCGCAGCTTCGGGTTTTCCAGCTACAGCCTGCGCGAGGTTTCCATCAACGCCAATGACCAGGGCAGCCCGCCGCGCCCTCGCATGATGGCGATGTCGGCCAAGGCTGAAATGGCCGATGCCGGCGTTCCGGTGGAAGCCGGTAAAAGCACGGTGCTGGTCAATGTGTCGGGTTCGGTGCAGATGAAATGATGAAGCGGGGCGGCTCAGGCCGCCCGGACCGCTCAGGCCGCCGAGGCGCAGGCTTGCTGCTTGCGGCGGCGATGGCGGGCGACAAGCTTGGCGCGCAGGTGGTCGTAAGCCCAGTTAAAGCCGAAGGTATAGGGCAGGAAAAACAGTACGATCGCGATATCCAGCACAAAGGCTTCCCACAGGCCTATGTCCAGCCACCAGGCGGCCAGCGGTACCACCGCGATGATCAGGCCGATTTCAAACAGCACAGCATGCACGGTACGCGCCACCAGGGTGCGCTCAAAGCCCATGCGGCGCTGCGCCCGGTCGAACAGGGCGTTGAACAGCATATTCCAGCTCATGGCCATCAGCGAGACCATCAGCGTCAGCAGGCCCATGTGCGCCAGCGAATAGCCGAGCAGCCAGGCGCCCAGGGGCGCGCAGATGGCGATGGCCAGAACTTCAAAGCCGAGGGCGTGGAAAAAACGTTCTTTGAGGGATTTCTGCAGACTCACGATGCACTTCACTTTCTGGCTGATTCGGGCCCCCTCAGCAGAGATGCTGGGTGGTCATGAGGGTATTTTCATCGCTATTTCGAATACATTAAAATCAATAACTATCGTAAAAACAGATAAAAGGCCGCCATATGCGCCACTCCCCGGAAGCCTTGACTGCTTTTGCCGAGGCCGCCACCCTGGGCTCGTTTTCGGCCGCGGCACGCAAGCTGGGCAAAAGCCAGTCGACCGTCAGCAGCGCCATCGCCAACCTGGAAATCGACCTGGGCATCACGCTGTTTGACCGCAGCAGCCGCAAGCCGGCCCTGACGGAGCACGGCAAGGTCATGCTGGGCAAGGTGCAGGAAATCCTGGCGGCCAGCGACCGGCTGGACCGCGCCGCCAGCCAGCTGGGCGGCGGCATGGAGCCCAAACTCAGCGTGGTCTGGTCCGACACTTACCAATCCGACCGGTTTGAGGAAATGCTGCTGGCGTTTGAGCAGCGCTTCCCGGACCTTGAATTCGAATGCCTGATTGCCGAGCACGGCGACCTGGTCTCGCTGGTGCAGACCGGACGGGCGCACATAGGCGTGGTGGCGGCGCAAAACGCCTATCCGCCTGACGTAGGCTCGGCCACCATTGCCGAGCAGTCTGAAATCACGCTGTTCGTGGCCACGGCCCACCCGCTGGCCGGCATGAAAGACATCACGCCCGAGTTGCTGGCCGGCTTCAGGGAATTGCGGCTGGATACTTATATAGAGGGAGAGCAGGGCGCCCAGGGCCTGCCCCAGTCGCGCCGCGCCTGGTCGGCACCCAGCTACCTCATGCTGATGGAAATGGCGGTGCTGGGTTTTGGCTGGGCGGCGATTCCACGCTGGATGGTGACGCGTTTTGCCACCGGCAAGCTCAGCGAACTCGACGCGCGCGGCTGGCCGCGGCGCGTGCCGGTCGATGCCGTGTGGTCGCGCCAGCGTTCCCTGGGCCGTGCCGGCACCTGGTTGCTGCAGGAAATGCTGGCACCTGCCGGGCCTGCGAATCCGGCCGGGATTCCGGGTGAGATGTGAAAAAGCCCGCAGCCCTGGCGGGCATGCGGGCGGGTGGCGACGGGCGCAGCAGGCGCGCCTGCGACGGGGTCGGTCAGAAGCGGTAGCGCAGGCCCAGGCTGGTGGTGCTGACGCGCTCCTTGCCGGTGCCCACGAACTTCAGGTCATGCTCGTCCCATGCCAGCACGGCCGACAGGGCCGGGGTAAAAGCCCATTCGGCGCCTATGCCGTAAGACACGCCCCAGTTGCTCTCACTGCCGGAGGCCAGGCCTGAAGCCGGCGAGGCGGACACGCGGGTGTGCCCGTAGGTCGTTCCCAGCTTGCCCAGCAGGTTGAAGGAGTTGCTCAGCGGCAGGCGCCCGACCAGGCTCAGGCTGATGCCTTGCGCTTCTGTCTGCCCACCGCCGCGGTTGGCCTTGCCGAAATCGGTGTAACCCAGTTCCAGGCCGAAGTTGTTGTTGAAGTAGCTGCCGCCGTAGAGGTTGTACGAGGTGTCCTTGTTGTCAGACGGGAAAGCGCCGGCGCCGCTGGGCAGCGAGAAGTCCGACTGGCCCACGTTCAGGCCGAAGTAGCGCGAGCCCGGTGCATAAAAAGAGTAGTTGCTGCTGCTCGACATGCCGGTGCTGGAGCTGCTCTGGGCTTGCGCGCCGGTGGCGGCTGCCAGCGCGGCCGCGGCCAGCAGGGTGGCTGAAAAGGTACGGGTCAATGATGGCATGGTGCTTCCTTCAATGGATTTCAGGGGATGAATGGGCGGCGTCACGCTTGTGGCAAAACGGCCGCATGTTGTTGATTTCCGTCGTGAAATTTAAGGGGAACCTGGGTGTACTTTTGTGGGTGCAAAAGTTAAATCCCTGTAGGACAAGCGGAAGTTTTCCCGCAGAGTTTGCGCACAGCGGGCTGCGCCGGCGCGGTGCCGCGCAGGGCTTCTGAGCCGATTTTTGCGGTGCTAAAGTCAGGGCATGCCGCTCATTACTTACCTGCCCGGAAGCACAGCGCTGGTCCTGGATTCGCCCCACAGCGGAACGGTCTACCCGGCGGATTTCCGGCACGCCTGCGAACTCGCCGTGCTGCGCAGTGCCGAAGACACCCATGTCGAAAAACTCTACGACTTTGCCCCCGCGCTGGGCGTGCATTGGGTTGAGGCGCACTTTCCGCGCAGCTACCTCGACGCCAACCGCAACACCACGGAAATGGACGTGGGCCTGCTGGACGGGCCCTGGCCCGGGCCGGTGGAGACCGATCCCAAGATCCTGTCCAAGGTGCGTCTGGGCAAGGGCCTGATCTGGCGTACCACGGACGAAGGCGTACCGCTGTACGACCGCAAGCTGGGTGTGGCGGAAATCCAGGCCCGCATAGAGCAATGCTGGAAGCCTTACCACGCGGCCGTGGCGCGCGCGATTGACGCCGCCCACAAGGCGCATGGCTACAGCATCCACATCAACTGCCATTCCATGCCGGCGGTGGCCTCCAGCAGCGCCACGGATTTTCCGGGCGAGGCGCATGCCGACTTCGTGGTGGGCGACCGCGAAGGCACGACGGCCAGCAAGGCTTTGTCCAGGATGGTGTGCGAACACTTGAAGGCGCGCGGTTACAGCGTGGCCTACAACCACCCCTACAAGGGCGTGGAACTGGTTCGCCGCTACAGCCGGCCCGCCGAACACCGGCATAGCATCCAGCTCGAAATCAACCGCAAGCTGTACATGGACGAAAGCAGCTTCGCGCTGACACCCGGCGCTGAATCGCTCAAGGCCAGTTTGCGCTCGCTGGTCGAACGGCTGCTCAAAACCGACCCTCGCGCAATGTGAAGCCCGCGGGCCGCCGTCCGCATTTTTTGCCTCAACCCCGCCGCCATGCTTACCTTTTTCAGCGACAGCCACCACGCCCATGCCCCGCAGTACGAATTTTTTCGCGGCGAGCGCGTGCCCTGTTTTGAAACACCGGCGCGCGCCGACTACGTCAAAGCCCGCCTGAGCGAACGCGGCCATGTGCTGCAAACGCCCGATGCCGACAGCCGCGCGGTGCTGGCCAGGGTGCACAGCGCCCGCTACCTGGCGTTTCTGGAACATGCCTGGCGCGACTGGGTGCAGCTGGAGGCCGGCAACGGGCAGCGCCAGCCCTTTCCCTCGGTATGGCCGGTGCGCACGCTGCGCAGCGACGTGGAGCCGCTCAACTTCACCGCGCGGCTGGGCTTGTATTCGATGGACAGCGGCACGCCGCTATCTGCCGGCACCTGGCAGGCCGCCAAGACCGGCGCGGATGCCGCCGCCAGTGCGGCGGCCCTGCTCACGGCGGGGGAACGCGCCGTGTTTTGCTGCAGCCGCCCGCCCGGGCACCATGCGGGGCCCGACTTCATGGGGGGCTATTGTTTTTTGAACAATGCCGCTGTGGCCGCCCAGGCACTGCGGAGTGGCGGCGCGGCGCGTGTGGCGGTGCTGGACGTGGATTACCACCACGGCAACGGCACACAAAGCATTTTTTATGACCGTGCCGACGTGCTGTTTGTGAGCCTGCACGGCGACCCCATGACCGAGTATCCGTTTTACCTGGGCCATGCCGACGAAACCGGCGCGGGTGCGGGCGCGGGCTTCAACCTGAACCTGCCGCTGCCGGCGGGCTGCACGGCGGCGCGCTGGTTCGAGGCGCTGGAAGCGGCCTGCCTGCGCATCGCCGGCTTCAAGGCGGACGCGCTGGTGGTGTCGCTGGGCCTGGACACCTTTGCCGGGGACCCGATCTCCAAATTCGCGCTGCAGCCGGATGATTTCATCCGCCTCGGCGAGCGCCTGGGCAAGCTGGGCCTGCCCACGGTGTTTGTGCTCGAAGGCGGCTATGCGGCCGCCGAACTGGGCACCAATGCCGTCAACGTCATTGAAGGTTTTGAAGGCTGCTGATGGACAAAGTCGACTGCGTGGTGATAGGCGCGGGTGTGGTGGGCCTGGCCGTGGCGCGCGCGCTGGCGTTGCGGGGCAGGGAGGTCATGGTGCTGGAGGCCGCCGATGCGATAGGCACGGGCACCAGCTCGCGCAACAGCGAGGTGATACACGCCGGCATCTACTACCCGCAGGGCTCGCTCAAGGCCAGGCTGTGCGTGGAGGGCAAGGAGCTGCTGTATACCTACTGCGCCGAACGCGGCATAGGCCACAGGCGCTGCGGCAAGCTGATTGTGGCGACCAGCCAGGCGCAAGTTGCGCAGCTGCAGGGCATACGCGACAAGGCCGCGGCCAATGGGGTGAATGACCTGGTGCTGCTGACACGCGAGCAGGCCCGCGCGCTGGAGCCGCAACTCGAATGTGTGGCCGCGCTGCATTCACCCAGCACCGGCATTGTTGACAGCCACGGCCTGATGCTGGCGCTGCAGGGCGACCTCGAGAACGCAGGTGGGCTGGTTGCGCTCAATTCACCGCTGGCACGTGCTGAATGCTCAGCATCGGCGATTTACCTGGCGGCGCAAGACGGCACCGAGCTCGAAGCCACAAGCGTCGTCAACGCCGCAGGGCTGCAGGCCCAGCAGCTGGCCGGGCGCTTTGCCGGCCTGCCTGCGCGGCATGTGCCGCCCAGTCATTACGCCAAGGGCAACTACTTCACGCTGCCGGGACGCTCGCCGTTCAGCCGCCTGATCTATCCCGTGCCCGAGGCCGCGGGCCTGGGCGTGCACCTGACGGTGGACATGGGCGGCCAGGCCAAGTTCGGTCCCGATGTGCAGTGGGTGGATTCGCCCGACGACCTGGTGGTGGACCCGGCGCGCGGCGAGGCTTTTTACGCCGAGGTGCGCAAGTACTGGCCGGCGTTGGCCGACGATGCGCTGGCGCCGGGTTATGCCGGCATACGCCCCAAGATCCAGGCGCCCCATGAGGCCGCCAAGGACTTCCTCATCCAGGGCCCCCGCGATCACGGCGTGGCGGGCCTGATCAATCTCTTCGGCATTGAATCGCCGGGGCTCACGAGCTCGCTGGCGATTGGCGACTATGTGAGCCGGCTGCTGTAAGGCCGCTTACTGCGCCGCCCAGCCGCCGTCCATGTTCCAGGCCACGCCGCGCACATTGTTGCCGGCCGGCGAGCAGAAAAACACCGCCAGCGCGCCCAGTTCTTCGGGCGTGGTGAATTGCATGGAGGGTTCTTTTTCGCCCAGCAATTGCTTGGTCGCCGCCTCGTTGCTGATGTTGCCGGCGGCGGCCTTGGCATCCACCTGTTTTTGCACCAGGGGCGTGAGCACCCAGCCGGGGCAGATGGCGTTGCAGGTGACACCCGTGGTGGCGTTCTCGAGCGCGGTGACTTTGGTCAGGCCCACGATGCCGTGCTTGGCGGCGACGTAGGCGGATTTTTCGGCCGAGCCGACCAGGCCGTGGACCGAGGCCACGTTGATGATGCGGCCCCAGCCCTTGCCGCCGTTGGCCGCCAGCATGGCGGGCAGGGCCAGGCGGGTGGCGTGGAAGGCGCTGCTCAGGTTGATGGCGATCACGGCGTCCCAGCGCTCGACCGGGAAGTTCTCGACGCGGGCCACGTGCTGGATGCCGGCGTTGTTGACCAGGATGTCGACCTGGCCGAACTGCGCGACGGCATAACGCATCATGTCCTCGATGTCGGCGACCTTGCTCATGTCGGCGCCGTGGTAGGCCACGCGCGCGCCCAGCGCTTCCACCTCGGCCTTGGGGCCGTCCACGTCGCCGAAGCCGTTAATGACAATGTTGGCGCCTTGCGCCGCCAGCGCCTTGGCGATGCCCAGGCCTATCCCGCTGGTCGAGCCGGTGACGAGGGCTGTTTTACCTTTGAGCATATTGTTTCTCCGGATGATTTACGATGGTTGAACTGGGAATCCGAACCTCGCGCCGTGCACCTGGCGCCGGGTTGATTTCTCAAGCAATTATCAAGCCTTTGAATTGAACCGCCGCACCATGACCCAACCTACGCTGAACTACGTAAACTGCCCCGATGCTGGCGGCGGCCACCGCATGGCTTACTGGCAGTGGGGCAGGGCGGACAGCTCGCACCTCGTCGTCTGTGTGCACGGCCTGTCGCGCCAGGGGCGCGATTTTGATGTGCTGGCGCGGGCGCTGTGCGAGCAGGCCGACGTGCGCGTGGTTTGCCCCGATGTGGTGGGCCGCGGCGAAAGCGACTGGCTCAAGGACCCCATGGGCTACCAGCTGCGCACCTATGCGGGCGACATGCTGGCGATGCTGGGCCAGTTGCACGCCCAGGCGCCGGTGACCTCGCTGGACTGGGTGGGCACCAGCATGGGCGGGCTGATCGGTGTGGCGGTGTGTGGAACGCCCAACTTGCCTTTGCCGGTGCCTGTGCGCAGGCTGGTGCTCAATGATGTCGGCCCGGCCATCCAATGGCAGGCGATTGTGCGTATTGGCGCCTACCTGGGCCAGGCCGGCCACTTCGGCTCGGTGCAGGAGGCGGCCGATGCGATGTGGGCGATCTCCCAGAGCTTCGGCCCGCACACGCCCGAGCAGTGGCTGGCACTGTCGCGCCCCATGCTCAGGCGCGTTTCTGAAGCCGCCGATGCCAAGTGGCGCCTGCACTACGACCCGGCCATCGCCGTGCCTTTCAAGCAGGAAACCGAGGAATCCGCGCGCCAGGGCGAGACCATGCTCTGGCAGCTCTACGACAATATCAAGGCCGACACCCTGGTAATACGGGGCCGGCAATCCGACTTGCTGAGCCCGCAAACGGCTCAGGCCATGACGCAGCGCGGGCCGCGTGCCCGCGTGGTGGAATTCGAAGGCGTGGGACATGCGCCCACGCTGATCGCGCCCGACCAGCTCGCCGCCGTGACAGGCTTTTTGCTGGGCTGAGGCCGCGCAACCATTTGACTGAAGTTTCATGAAAAGCAATGTGGTCGGGCCCGGTGGCCCGACAGCCTCCCAGGGGGCGAATGCCTCCATCGTGACCGCCACGGCCGACAGCCTGCCGGACCAGCCGCATGCGCTGGCCCGCGCCCGCGCGTTCGCCGAGCCCCTGATCGCCAGCGAAACGCATGACACGGGTGAAAACATCCTCGCCCATGCCGACGCGGTGGCGGCCATCCTCAAGACCATAGGCGGCTCCGAAGCCATGCAGGCGGCCAGCTACCTGGTCTATGCCTGCCAGCATTTGAACAAGCCGCAGGAAGTGATCACCAAGGCCTTCGGCGCCAACTACGCCGCGCTGGCGATGGAGACCACCAAGCTGGTCCAGGTGCAGCGCCAGGCGCGTTCGGCGAATGCCAAGGCCCAGCTGCTGGACGACCCGGCCGCGCAGACCGAAAACGTGCGCAAGATGCTGCTGGCCTTCTCGCGCGACCTGCGTGTGGTCATGCTGCGGCTGGCGTCCCGCCTGCAGACTTTGCGCCACTACGCCGCGACGCGGCAGACCGCGCCGCTGCCGCTGGCCTACGAATCGCTGCATGTTTTTGCGCCGCTGGCCAACCGCCTGGGCATCTGGCAGATCAAATGGGAAATGGAGGACCTGGCTTTCCGTTTCCTGGAGCCCGAGACCTACAAGCAGACGGCCCGCCTGCTCGACGAAAAGCGGGTGGAGCGCGAAGGCTTTATGGAAGCCCTGCGCGCGCAGCTGGAGCGCGAACTCAACCAGAACGGCATTGCTGCGCTGGTGCAGGGGCGGCCCAAGCACATCTACAGCATTGTGAAAAAAATGCGCGGCAAGTCGCTGGACTTCGAGCAGGTTTTTGACATACGCGCGCTGCGCGTGATCGCCGCCGACGTGAAAGGCTGCTATGCGGCGCTCGGCTACGTGCATTCGCGCTTCACGCCGGTGGACGGCGAATTCGACGACTACATCGCCAAGCCCAAGAGCAACGGCTACCAGTCGCTGCACACGGTGGTGCGCGATGAGGCGGGCAGGGCGGTGGAAATCCAGGTGCGCACCCAGGCCATGCACGACCACGCCGAGCACGGCGTGGCCGCACACTGGGCCTACAAGGAGGCCGGCACCAAGGGCTACGGCGGTGTCTCGGCCAGCAGCGAATACGACGCCAAGATCGCCGTGCTGCGCCAGTTGCTGGCCTGGGAGCGTGATCTTTCGGGGCCGGCGGCCCAGCGCGCGCGTGACGCCAAGCAAGGCCTGTTCGAGGACCGCATCTACGTGCTGACGCCGGACGCCGCCATCGTGGAGCTGCCGCAGGGCGCGACCACGGTGGACTTTGCCTACAGCGTGCATACCAGCCTGGGCCATCGCTGCCGCGGCGCGCGCATCGACGGCGTCATGGTGCCGCTCAATACACCGCTGCAGAACGGCCAGACCGTGGAGGTGATCACCGTCAAGGAGGGCGGGCCTTCGCGCGACTGGCTCAACCCTGAGCTTGGTTTTCTGAGCAGCCATCGCGCGAAGTCCAAGGTGCGCGCCTGGTTCAACGCGCTGGCCATGGAGCAGACCGTGGCCAGGGGCCGCGAGGCCGTGGAAAAACTGCTGCAGCGCGAAGGCAAGACGGCGATGAAGCTGGACGACCTGGCGGCGCAGCTCGGCTTCAAGGCGGCGGATGATTTGTTTGAGGTTGTGGGCAAAGACGAGTTGTCCCTGCGCACCATAGAGAACATGCTCAGGCCGCCCGAACCGGTCTTGAGCCAGGACGATTACGTGCTGGCAAAAAAAGCCCGAGCACCCAACCCGAACGCCAAGAAGGCGGCGGGCGGTGTGCTGGTGGTCGGCATGGGATCCCTGCTCACGCAGCTGGCCAAGTGCTGCAAACCCGCGCCGCCCGATGAGATTCTCGGTTTTGTCACCAAGGGCAAGGGCGTCAGCATCCACCGCAGCGACTGCAGCAACTTCCGCAACATGGCCGCCGGCAGCCCGGACCGCGTGATCGAGGTGCAATGGAATTCGCCCAAGACACCCGATGGTGCGGTGTATCCGGTGGACGTTGCCGTCGAGGCAGCCGACCGGCAGGGTCTGCTGCGCGATATTTCCGAGGTCTTCGCCAAGGAAAAAATGAACGTGATCGGCGTGCAGACGCAGTCGGTGAAAGACAACCGCGGCGGCACAGCCTGGATGACTTTCACCGTGGAAGTGGCGCAATCAGGCCGCCTCAACCAGGTGCTGGCCGTCGTGGCCGAGGTGCCGGGTGTGCGTTCCGCACGAAGGCGCTGAGCGCACGTGGCGGAACCGCAATTTGTCGTGCTACAATGCTAGCTTCGAACAGTCCTTAGGCGCGTAGCTCAGCTGGTTAGAGCACCACCTTGACATGGTGGGGGTCGTTGGTTCGAGTCCAATCGCGCCTACCAATTCCCTCGAAACGGTTCCTGTCCAGGCTTTCGCATCCATGATGCGGGCCCATCACACAGGGTAAACCAAGGGGATTGTGTACATCAGAATTCCTAGAATGTATTGAACCCCGGCGCTTGGTCGCTGGCCGTCATTCAGAGGAGAAATCAGTGCCAAAAAGCAAATCCACCAGCCCGGCATCCGGCCTTCCGCCTTCACAGGGCGATGCGGCTGCCGACGGTAATTCCGGCGCCAGAAGCGGCCGGGCTGCCGGCAAGGCTGCGGCGTCCCGCGTGATCAAGAAGTACCCGAACCGGCGGCTCTACGACACCGAGACCTCGACCTACATCACGCTCACCGAGGTGCGGCAGCTGGTGATGGAGAGCGCCGATTTTGTGGTGCGCGATGCCAAGACCAACGAAGACCTGACGCGCAGCATCCTGCTGCAAATCATTCTCGAGGAAGAGACCGGCGGCGCGCCCATGTTCACCGAGGCCGTGCTGGCCAACATCATCCGTTTTTACGGCAATGCGATGCAGGGCTTCATGGGCGCCTACCTGGAGAAAAATGTCCAAAGCTTCATGGACCTGCAGGTCAAGATGGCCGAGCAGTCCAAGGGGCTGACACCTGAAATGTGGGCGCAGTTCATGAATGCGCAGTCGCCCATGATGCAGGGAATGATGGGCACCTATGTGGAGCAATCCAAGAACGTTTTCACGCAGATGCAAGAGCAGATGCAAAAGCAGAGCGAGCAGATGCTGCAGGCTTTCGGCTTGAAAAAATGAACTGAACGCGGGGCCTTGTGCCCGTGCGCATGCAGGCCGTTGAAGGCCATCCGGGGTTTACGGTTCGCCCTGACGCTTACCCTGAGACAATAGACCCCATGAGCGACGTAATTTCCCCATCCGCCCCTGCTAACGCCAAGGCCGCGCCCCGCGTTGGTTTTGTCAGCCTGGGCTGCCCCAAAGCCCTGACCGACTCCGAGCTGATCCTCACGCAGCTAAGTGCCGAGGGCTACCAGACCTCCAAAACCTTCGAGGGCGCGGACCTGGTCATCGTCAACACCTGCGGCTTTATCGACGACGCGGTCAAGGAAAGCCTGGACACCATTGGCGAGGCGCTGGCCGAAAACGGCCGGGTCATCGTCACCGGCTGCCTGGGCGCCAAGGCTGGCGAGGACGGCGGCAACCTGGTGCGCCAGATGCACCCCAGCGTGCTGGCCGTGACCGGCCCGCATGCCACGCAGGAAGTCATGGACGCGGTGCACCTGAATTTGCCCAAACCGCACGATCCTTTTGTGGACCTGGTTCCCAACGCTTTCGGCGTTGCGGGCATCAAGCTCACGCCCCGGCACTACGCCTACCTGAAAATCAGCGAAGGCTGCAACCACCGCTGCACCTTTTGCATCATCCCTTCGATGCGCGGCGACCTGGTGTCGCGGCCCATAGGCGATGTGCTTAACGAGGCGCGTGCACTGTTTGAGGGCGGCGTCAAGGAACTGCTGGTGATCAGCCAGGACACCTCGGCCTACGGCGTGGACGTGAAGTACCGCACCGGCTTCTGGGACGGCAAGCCCGTCAAGACGCGCATGCTGGAGCTGGTGCAGGCGCTGGGCGAGATCGCCGAGCCCTATGGTGCCTGGGTGCGCTTGCATTACGTCTATCCATATCCAAGCGTGGATGAAGTGTTGCCGCTGATGGCCACCGGCAAGGTGCTGCCTTACCTGGACGTTCCGCTGCAGCACAGCCATCCGGATGTGCTCAAGCGCATGAAGCGGCCGGCCAGCGGCGAGAAAAACCTCGAGCGCATTGCGCGCTGGCGCGAAATCTGCCCCGAGATCGTGATCCGCAGCACTTTTATCGCCGGTTTTCCCGGTGAGACCGAGGCCGAGTTCGAGCACCTGCTCGATTTCATGCGCGAAGCCAGGATCGACCGCGCGGGCTGCTTTGCCTACAGCGCGGTGGAGGGTGCCACTGCCAACGACATCCCGGGCATGCTGCCGATGGAATTGCGTGAAGAGCGGCGCGCCCGTTTCATGGCCGTGGCGGAGGCGGTTTCCAGCCAGAAGCTGCAGCAGCGTATAGGCGCGACCATGCAGGTGCTGGTGGATTCGGCGCCCGCGATGGGCCGCAAGGGCGGTATCGGGCGTTCTTATGCCGATGCGCCCGAGATCGACGGCGTGGTCAAGTTGCTGCCGCCCGAAAAAATCAGCAAGACGCTGAAAGTAGGCGAATTCACCCGGGCCCGCATCGTCGGAACCCAGGGCCACGACCTGGTGGCCGTGCCTGTTTGATCAAGCCGGCGCACGAAAAACCGGGCCGCAAGGCGGGGCCCGGAAACAAAAAAAGCCACTGGGTCACAGTGGCTTTAATCTTGCTTTCTTCCAGAGCTCGTTTCAGAGTCTGGCAAAGCTGTTTGGTGTATCTGGTGCCCGGGAGAGAACTCGAATCTCCACATCTTGCGATACACGGACCTGAACCGTGCGCGTCTACCAATTCCGCCACCCGGGCACAGCTAGCAGTGTACCATTACTTGAACGCATTCTGAGGCCCCGGCCCACAAATTTTCCTGAAATATTTCGGCTGCATACTCAAAACCAGCAGCCCCAACAAAAAGAGACTTTTTATCAAAACAACTCATTCCCATGCGGGCGGATCGTCCGCCCATTCCTCCGGTCTGCTCGCTGAATTCGAAGGCACCGTTTCCGGCCACCGCGACGGCCATGGTTTCGTATTGCGCGACGACGGCGAGGCCGATATTTACCTGCCGCCCAATGAAATGCGCGCGGTGCTGCACAAGGACCGCGTCAAGGCGCGCATCGTGCGGCATGACCGCAAAAACCGGCCCGAAGGCCGGGTGACCGAGATCATCGAGCGCTCTTCCAATCCCATCATCGGCCGCCTGTTGCAGGAAAGCGGCGTCTGGCTGGTCGCGCCCGAAGACAAGCGCTACGGCCAGGACGTGCTGATCCCCAAGGGCGCCACCGGCACGGCCAAGGCCGGCCAGGTGGTGGTGGTGCAGCTCACCGAGCCGCCGGCGCTATTCGGCCAGCCCGTGGGCCGCGTCAAGGAAGTGCTGGGCGAGATCGACGACCCCGGAATGGAAATCGAAATCGCGGTGCGCAAATACGGTGTGCCGCATGAATTCAGCGACGAGGCGCTGGCCCTGGCCCGCGCCTTGCCGGATGCCGTGCGGCCCGCCGACAAAAAGCACCGCATCGACCTGACCGACGTGCCGCTTGTCACCATAGACGGCGAAGACGCCCGCGACTTTGACGATGCCGTGTATTGCGAACCGGCCAAGGTCGGCCGCGGCAAGGGCTGGCGCTTGCTGGTGGCGATTGCCGACGTGAGCCACTATGTGGAAACCGGCAGCGCCATCGACATCGACGCCTATGACCGCGCCACCAGCGTGTACTTTCCGCGCCGCGTGATTCCCATGCTGCCGGAGAAACTCTCCAACGGCCTGTGCTCGCTCAACCCCAACGTCGAGCGCCTGTGCATGGTCTGCGACATGCTGGTCAATGCCAAGGGCGAGGTCCACGCCTACCAGTTCTACCCGGCGGTGATGTTCAGCCATGCGCGCTTCACCTACACCGAGGTCGCCGCCATCCTGGCCAACACGCGCGGCCCCGAAGCCGCGCAGCGCAAGGCACTGGTGCCGCACCTGCTGGATCTGCACGACGTTTACCAGGCCTTGCTCAAGGAGCGCGGTGTACGCGGCGCGGTGGACTTTGAAACCACCGAAACGCAAATCGTCTGCGATGAAGCGGGGCGCATTGAAAAAATCGTGCCCCGTACCCGCAACGTGGCCCACCGCCTGATCGAGGAGGCCATGCTGGCCGCCAACGTCTGCTCGGCCGACTTCATCTCGCAGAGCAAGCATGTGGGCCTGTACCGCGTGCACGAGGGGCCGACGCCCGAGAAGAAGGAGATGCTGCGCAACTACCTGAAGGCCGCCGGCGTCGGCATGACCATCACCGACGACCCGGAGCCCGGCGAGTTCCAGCGCATCGCGCTGGCCACCAAGGACAGGCCGGACGCGCAGCAAATCCACTCCATGCTGCTGCGCTCCATGCAGCAGGCCATCTACACGCCCATGAACAGCGGCCACTTCGGCCTGGCTTACGAGGCCTACACGCACTTCACCAGCCCGATCCGGCGCTATCCCGACCTGCTGGTGCACCGGGTCATCAAGGCGGTGCTCAACAAGGCCAAATACCAGTTGCCGACACTGCCCACGCCGGGCGAGGCCGAGGCCAAGCTGTCCAAGCGGCTGGCCTCGCGCGTCAAGGAACCCACGCAGAAGCCCAAAAAAGCCAGCGCCGACGAACTCGCCTGGCAGGCCGCCGGCCTGCATTGCAGCGCAAACGAGCGCCGCGCCGACGAAGCCAGCCGCGACGTCGAGGCCTGGCTCAAGTGCAAATACATGCGCGAGCACCTGGGCGAGGAGTTCGGCGGTGTCGTCACGGCGGCCACCGGCTTCGGCATCTTCGTCACGCTGGACGCGATGTACGTCGAGGGCTTGGTGCACATCACCGAGCTGGGCGGCGAATACTTCCGTTTCGATGAAGCCCGTCAGGAACTGCGCGGCGAGCGCACCGGCATCCGTTACGCCATCGGCACGCGGGTGAGGGTGCAGGTCAGCCGGGTTGACCTGGACGGCCGCAAGATCGACTTCCGGCTGGTGAACGAAGGCCAGGACCTGGTCGGTCGCGCCATGAAGGACAAGACCGGCGGCCATGCCACCGAGCTGCCGGCCCAGGAGCGCGGCGCCGCGCGCCATGTCGCCGAACCCCGCACCGGCAAGGTCGGCAAAAAGACAGCGGGCAAGCGCACGGAGGCCCGCCCGGGCAGCCGTGGCGGCAGTTCGGGCCGCAGCGCCGGCAGCGAGCGCACGCCCAAGTCACCCATCCAGGCGCTGAAGGCCGCCGTCAAGAAGGCCGCCGGCAGCGCCGGGCGCAAGCAGGGCAAGAAGCCCCGCCGCTAGACGTCCAGGAAAGAGCCATGGATTGTTTTTCCTATCTTCTCTCGCACAGGGCAGGCCGCGCATGCTGATCCGCATCCTGTCGTTTCTTCTTGAAACCATTTTTTTCCTGCTGATTGCCGCGGCGCTGCTGCGCGCCTGGATGAACTGGGTCCGGGTCAACATGAGCGCCCAACCGGGCAGCTTTGTCATGGCCCTGACCGACTGGCTGGTCAAGCCGCTGCGCAGGGCATTGCCCAGGTCGCTGGCGCAGTCGCGGGTGGACTGGGCCAGCGTGATCGCCGCCGCCGTGCTGGCGCTGGCCTATGCCTTGCTGTGGGCGCTGCTGTTCGGCCTGCTGCTGGGCGCGCTTGAGTGGGCGCCCGTCATCCTGCTGACGCTGCTGTCGTTCGCGCTCAAGATGCTGGTGCGCGTGGCGCTGCAAACCCTGTTCATCCTGGTGCTGGGTTTTGCCATTCTTTCGTGGGTGCAGCCCGGCTCACCGGCCTATGCCTTGCTGGGCCGCCTGACCGAGCCTGTGCTGGCGCCGCTGCGCCGGGTGATCCCCGTCGTGGGCGGGGTCGACATCTCGGCGCTGGTGCTGATCGTGCTGCTGCAGATCGCCTTGATGGTCCTGGTTTAGTGGCCTAGCGATCTAGGCATTGGCCAGCCCCGACGCCGTCAGTGCCTGGCCGCCTGCGGGCCATTCGTCCGCTATGCGGCCGTGGGCGAACACGGCGCCGCACGCCGCTTCAAAAGCTTCCAATCCTCCGGCCATACGCGCCCCCAGCATGCCGGCCAGCACATCGCCCGTGCCCGCCGTGGCCAGCAGGGCATTGCCGCTACTGTTGATGGCGCTGGCTTGTCCAGGCGCGGCGATCACGGTTCCCGAACCCTTGAGGACCACGACGCACTGAAAGCGCTCAGCCAACTGGCGGGCGTGAACCAGGCGGCCGGCTTGCACCTCTTGGGCGCTGGTCCCGGCCAGCCGGGCGGCTTCGAGCGGATGGGGCGTGAGCACCGTCGCGTAGCCGCGGTGGCGGCGGGCCGCGAGCTGGGCCTGCAGCTGCGTGTCCCCGGCGATGGCGTTGAGCGCGTCCGCGTCCAGCACCAGCCGGGGCACCGCCGACAGCACCTTGGGCAGCACGGCGCGCACGGCATCGCCGCCGCCGCAGCCGCACACCACCACCTGCCTTGCCAGGTCCAGCGCCTCCGGGGCGCGAAACATCAATTCGGGTTGTTGGGGATCCGTGCTGAGCACCGGGCTGCCGAGCAGCGCCACATACACCCGGCCGGCGCCCGCGTGCAGCGCGGCCCGCGCGGCCAGCAGCGCGGCGCCCGCCATGTGGCTGCGGGCGCTGGATTCCCCGCCCAGCACCGCCACGTCGCCGAAGCTGCCTTTGTGGCTGGCATGCGGATTGGTATGCCTGGGTGTGCGCGACGCGCGGTCGGCGCCCAGCAGCCAGGCATCGGGCGCCGGCGCGCCGGCGGTCGCCGTGCCAAGGTCGTCAAACCATACCTGGCCCGCGCAGTCGCGGCCGTTTGCGGTGAAGAGGCCCGGCTTCAGGGTCAAAAGGCTGAGGGTAAAGACACCTGAGGCTGTGGCAGGCCCGGCGTTGAAAGTTCCTGTGTCTGCATCCAGGCCGGTGGGTACATCCACCGCCAGCCGTGGGGCGGTTCCGGCCTGCATGCGCGCCAGCCAGTCCAGCATCAAGGTCGTGCCCGGCCGGGCCGGATCCAGCGCACTGCCTATGCCCAGCAGGGCGTCTATGCAGAAATCGAAGTCCTCGGGTGGCTGCGCGGCCATGGGCACGCCGGCGGCCAAGGCCCGTTCGCGCGAGGCCTGGGCGTCGGGCGGCTGGCCGGTTTTTCCGGACGGCAGGCCGGTCCAGGTCAGGGTCACGCTTTTCCCCCAGTGGTGCAGGTGCATGGCGGCCTCGAAGCCGTCGCCGCCGTTGTTGCCGGGGCCGCAGGCCACCCAGATGCGCCGCGCGTGCGGCGCCAGGGCCAGCGCCAGGCGCGCGACCGCCAGGCCGGCCCGCTGCATCAGCGCATGCGGCGGGAGGCCGGCTGCGGCCAGCCGTTCAAATTCGCGGGTGGCCGCCACGCCGTGAAGCGGCTCGCTGTGGGCGCTGGAAATTTTTCGCATGGCCCGATTGTGCGGCCGCGGGCGCAAAAAAGGCCGGCGGGCCGGGCTCAAGCCAGGCGCGCGACGCCCAGGCCCTCCATGTCGATGTCGGTGTTTTTGCCGGCCATGAGGTCGGCCAGCGCCCGCGCGCTGCCGCAGCTGAGCGCCCAGCCGCTGGAGCCATGGCCCAGGTTGAGCCAGAGCCCGGGGATGCCGCTGTCGCCGATGATGGGCGGCCCGTCGGGCAGCATGGGCCTGGCGCCTTTCCATTCCTGCACGCTGGAGCCGGTGTTGGAGAGCTGGGCCGCGCCGGGAAACCAGTCGTGCAGAACCTTGTAAAGGGTTTGCAGCGAGGCTGCGCGCTTGTTGTCCAGCGATCCGCCGATTTCGGCGCTGCCGGCCACACGCACGCGGTTGCCCATGCGCGAAATCGCCACCTTGTAGCGTTCATCCATCAGCGCGCTGCGCGGCGCGTTCAGGGGTTCGCGAATTGGCGCGCTGATGGAATAGCCGTAGACCGCGGCCATCGGAATCTTCAGGCCCAGCGGCCGCAAAAGCTGCGCCGAAGCCAGGCCCGCGCACATGACCACCCGGTCGAAGCCGCGCGGCGTGCTTTCACCGGCGATGACCAGGCTGGCGGGTTGCGCCTGCTCCAGCCGGGCCACTGTGGTGTTGAACTCAAAATTCACACCCAGGCGCTGGGCCTCGTTCTTCAGCAGCAGCGCAAACTGCCGGCAATTGGCCACCTCGTCGTTGGGCAGGTGCACGGCGCCCAGGAAGGGCGTGTCGGGGTTCAGCGCCGGCTCGATCTTGAGGACCTCCTCGGGGCCGATTTCCTTGAAGGCCACGCCCGCGTCGCGCAGCACCGCCAGGCCGGGCTGCACCAGCTTGCTGTCTTTTTCGGAACGCAGCAGCACCATGTAGCCGGGACTGCCGTCGTATTCGAGCTGCAGTTCGGCCGTCAGGTGGTGCAGCCTTTCGCGGCTGTAAAAAGCCAGGCGCTGCATGCGCGCGCGGTTGGCCAGGTAGGTGTCCAGCTTGCAGGCGCGAAACCATTGCCACATCCACGCGAGTTCGCTGGCCGACAGCGGCAAGCCGAGCTTGACCGGGGCGTGGCGGCTGAACAGGTGGCTGAGGACCTTGCGCGGCATGCCGGGCGCGGCCCAGGGCGTGACGTAGCCGGGCGCGACGAGGCCGGCGTTGGCAAAGCTGGTTTCTTCGGCCGCCGCGCCGCGGCGTTCGAACACCGTGACCTCGTGACCATCCAGTGCCAGTTCGTAGGCGGTGGTGATGCCGATGATGCCGGCGCCAATGACGGCGATCCTCATGCGAAGGCTCCGCGGCGGCGTGGCGTGGGTGCCGGGCGTTTGGGACGGGAAATCTTGTGGTGCATTGTTTTTTTTATGGGTGAGCAGGCCGCGAGCCCGGACAGGAGGGGTTGCGGCGGTTATTGTTGTAGCGACCGTGCCAGGGCAGCTTCCACTTGCAGGGCCAGGTCCAGCACCGCGTCGTCATGCAGGGCCGCGTGCCACAGCATCAGGCCCACGGGCAGCTGGCCAGGCGTGTGGCAGGGCAGGGAAATCGCGCAACCGTCGAGCATGTTAACCACGGAGGTATTGCGCAGCAAAAGGCCGTTGACTCTAAAAAATTCGGTGTCGTCGCCCAGCAAACCGGCGATGGGCGGCGCGACCAGGGGCACGGTGGGCGACAGCACGGCGTCAAAGCCGTCCAGGCGTGCTTCCATGCGGGCTATCCAGTCCTTGCGCGCCGCCAGCAGGTCAATGTAGTCGGCCGCGCTCATCGCGGCGCCGCGCAGTATGCGCAGCGCGACACGCGGGTCGTAGCCGGCCTGGTGCTCGGCGATCAGCTTGCGGTGCCAGGCGTAGCTTTCGGCCGCCGACAGGCCGCCGGTGGCGTTGATAGCCGCCAGCTCGGTGATTTCCCCGAGCGGGATCTCCACGATCTTCGCGCCGGCCTCGCGCAAGACCTGCAGGCTGCGTTCAAAGGCCTGGGCCACCGTGCGGCTCAAGGCGTCCTGCATCAGCGTGCCGGCCACGGCCAGGCGGTAGCCGGACAGGGGCTTGCCGGTCAGCCCGACCTGGCGCGCCGCCAGCACCTCATGCACGGTGACCGCGTCGCGCACCGAACGCGTCAGGGCGCTTACGGTGTCCAGGCTGGTGGACAGCGGCAGGGCGCCCGCGGTCGGCACCAGGCGGGCCGTGCTTTTGAAGCCGACGATGCCGCACAGTGCGGCGGGGATGCGGATGGAGCCGCCCGTGTCCGAGCCCAGGCCCACCAGGGCCGCGCCTGTAGCCACTGACACCGCCGCACCTGAGGACGAACCGCCCGGGATGCGCGCCGTGGCCGGATCGGCCGGGTTGGCCGGCGTTCCGTAATGCGGGTTGATGCCCACGCCCGAGAAGGCGAATTCGACCATATTGGTCCGGCCCACCAGTGCCGCGCCGGCGGCCCGGAGCCGGGCCACCGCGGGGCAGTCGGCCTGGGCCGGGGCGGCATGCGCCAGCACTTTGGAGCCGGCGGCGGTGACCTGGCCGGCCACGTCGAACAAGTCCTTGACGGACACCGGAATCCCGGCAAGCGCCTGACCGGCATCGCCGGAGGGCGTGTTTTTCGGCGTTTCAGCCGGGTCTGCCGGCGAACCGGGCATGAAAACATGGCGGCAGGCCTCGCTTTGGGCGGCCAGGGCAGCTTGCGCCAGGATGTCCGGGGCTTGCAGATGGCCGGCCTGGAGTGCCTGGCGGACGGCATGGAGGTCGCCGGGAAGGGAGGGCTGGCTCATGGGATGGGAGGGGGCTCAGGAGAGGAGGGCTGAGGGATGTTATACTCGACAGGCTTTGCAAATGACGATTTTGTTATTTGCAATGCAAATCGCAAATCAGCCACCCAAGGTGTTGTCCCGACAAGGGCGATAAGCGCTGATTTTAGACACAACCTTTTGGAGTATTTTTATGTCGACCACTATGCGCGAAATGCTGGAAGCAGGCGTTCATTTCGGACACCAAACCCGCTTCTGGGACCCCAAGATGGCCCCCTACATCTTTGGCCATCGCAACCGTATTCACATCATCAACCTGGAAAAATCGCTGCCGATGTACCAGGAGGCGATGAAGTTCGCCAAGCAGCTGTCCGCCAACCGCGGCACCATCCTGATGGTGGGCACCAAGCGCCAGGCCCGCGAAATCGTTGCCACCGAAGCCAAGCGCGCTGGCGTTCCTTACGTTGACCAGCGCTGGCTGGGCGGCATGCTGACCAACTTCAAGACGGTCAAGACCTCGATCAAGCGCCTGAAAGAGATGAAGGCCCAGCAGGAAGCCGGCCTCGAATCCATCAGCAAAAAAGAACAACTGACCTTCAAGCGCGAAATCGAAAAGCTCGAGAAGGACATCGGCGGCATTCAGGACATGAACGCCCTGCCGGACGCCATCTTCGTGATCGACGTGGGCTTCCACAAAATTGCGATCCTGGAAGCCAAGAAGCTCGGCATTCCCCTGATCGGCGTGGTTGACTCCAACCACTCGCCCATCGGCATCGATTACGTGATCCCCGGCAACGATGACTCCTCCAAGGCCGTGGCGCTGTATGCCCGCGGCATCGCCGACGCGATCCTGGAAGGCCGTGCCAACGCCGTGAACGACGTTGTCAAGGCAGTTTCCGCCGAGAGCTCGGACGAGTTCGTGGAAGTGGACAACGCAGCCGCCTGATAGTTTTCGGCGCTGCGCCAGACGCGAAAAAGGGGCTCGCGTAGCCCCTTTTTCACAACTCAAGCATCAAGAAGGGATAGGCCCTGTCGGCCCATCCTTGTGAACACGATAAACGGAGAATCAAAATGGCAATTACTGCAAGCATGGTCGCTGAACTGCGCGCCAAGACCGACGCCCCGATGATGGAGTGCAAGAAGGCACTGACCGAGGCGGAAGGTAATTTCGAAAAAGCGGAAGAAATCCTGCGCGTCAAGCTCGGCAGCAAGGCCGGCAAGGCCGCTTCCCGCGTCACCGCCGAAGGTGTGGTGGCTGCGCACCGTGAAGGCGATGTGGGCGCGCTGGTTGAAGTCAACTGCGAAACCGACTTCGTGACCAAGAACGACAGCTTCCTGGCGTTCACCAAAGGCGTGGTCGAAGGCATCGTCAAGAACAACCCGGCCGACGTGGAAGCCGTGGGCGCCATGCCCCTGTCGCTGGACGGTTTCGGCCCCACGGTCGAAGACGTGCGCAAGGGCCTGATCGGCAAGATCGGCGAAAACATGAGCGTGCGCCGCTTCAAGCGTTTTACCGGCAGCAAGCTGGCTTCTTACCTGCACGGCACGCGCATTGGCGTGGTGGTGGAGTTTGAGGGCGACGAAGCCGCCGCCAAGGACGTTGCCATGCACGTGGCCGCGATGAAGCCCGTGTCGCTGTCCAGCGCCGAAGTTCCCGCCGAACTGGTCGCCAAAGAGCGCTCTGTGGCCGCCGCCAAGGCTGCTGAAGATGCCGCCAAGGCCCAGGCCGAAGGCAAGCCCGTGCAGTCCGCTGAAATTGTTGCAAAGCGTATCGAAGGCGGCGTGCAAAAGTACCTGAAGGAAGTCAGCCTGTATAACCAGACTTTCGTCAAGAACGACAAGCAGACCGTTGAGCAAATGCTCAAGGAAAAGGCGACCACGATCAAGTCCTTCACGTTGTACGTGGTGGGCGAAGGCATCGAGAAGAAGGTCGACGATTTCGCCGCCGAAGTCGCCGCCCAGGTTGCAGCCGCCAAGGCCGCTTAAGCACTCAGCCTAGCCGGAAGGCCGCTAAACTCCCCTTCACTTCAACCACAGAAAGCCCCTCACATGCCAGCCTACAAGCGAATCTTGTTAAAACTGTCAGGTGAGGCCTTGATGGGGGACGATGCCTTCGGCATCAACCGCGCCACCATCGTGCGCATGGTGGAGGAAATCGCCGAGGTCACCCGCATGGGCGTCGAAGTGGCGGTGGTGATTGGCGGCGGCAATATTTTCCGCGGCGTGGCGGGCGGCTCGGTCGGCATGGACCGCGCCACCGCCGACTACATGGGCATGCTGGCCACCGTGATGAATGCCCTGGCTTTGGGCGACACCATGGACAAGGCCGGCCTCATCGCCCGCGTGATGTCGGCCATCGGCATCGAGCGCGTGGTCGAACCTTACGTCCGCCCCAAGGCCTTGCAGTACCTCGAAGAGGGCAAGGTGGTTATTTTCGCGGCCGGCACCGGCAATCCTTTTTTCACCACCGACACGGCGGCAGCGCTGCGCGGCGCCGAGATAGGCGCCGAGATCGTGCTCAAGGCCACCAAGGTCGACGGTGTGTACACTGCGGACCCCAAGAAAGACCCGAAGGCCACGCGCTACACCAACATCACGTTTGATGAAGCCATGGGAAAAAACCTCGAGGTCATGGATGCCACCGCCTTCGCGCTGTGCCGCGACCAGAAGCTGCCCATCAAGGTGTTCAGCATCTTCAAGCACGGTGCGCTCAAGCGCGTGGTACAGGGAGAAGACGAAGGAACACTGGTTCACGTCTGAGCTTTCAGGGCTTGCTTTTTTTTCGCCATAAAAATCCGGAGATCCGACCATGAGCATTGCTGACGTCAAGCAGCTGGCAGAGCAAAAAATGCTGCAGTCCATCGACTCGTTCAAGAACGGCCTGACCAAGATCCGCACCGGCCGCGCCAACCCCGGCCTGCTCGACACCGTGCATGTCGACTACTACGGCTCGATGGTGCCGATCAGCCAGGTTGCCAATGTGTCGCTGCTCGACGCGCGCACCATCAGCGTCTCGCCCTGGGAAAAGGGCATGGGCGCCAAGATTGAAAAAGCCATCCGCGATTCCGACCTCGGCCTCAACCCCGCGGCGCAGGGAGACCTGATCCGCGTCCCCATGCCGCCGATGACCGAAGAGCGCCGCAAGGAGCTCACCAAGGTCGTGCGTTCCGAGGGCGAGCACGCCAAGGTCGCGATTCGCAACCTGCGCCGCGATGCCAACGACGGCATCAAGAAACTGGTCAAGGAAAAGCTCGCGTCCGAGGATGACGAGCGCCGCGCCCAGGACGACATCCAGAAGTTCACCGACCGTTTCATTGCCGAAGTCGACAAACTGGTCGCCGGCAAGGAACAAGACATCATGGCGGTTTGACGCTTCAGCGTCTGGCCTGAATTGTCCATGGCCACCACCTCCCATCCGGTCCCGCGCCACATTGCCATCGTCATGGACGGCAATGGCCGTTGGGCGACCAAACGGTTTTTGCCCCGCATCGCGGGCCACAAGCAGGGCGTTGATTCGCTGAGCCGCTGCGTGCGTGCCTGCCTGGAGCGCGGCATCGGCGTGCTGACGGTGTTCGCGTTTTCATCGGAAAACTGGAACCGGCCCTCCGAAGAGGTGTCGGGCCTGATGGAGCTGCTGGCCCTGTCACTGGCCAAGGAAGTGCCCAGCCTCAATGAAAACGGCGTGCAACTGCACTTCATCGGAGACCGCGAGCGGCTCTCCGAGAAGGTCAGGGCCGGCCTGGCAAAGGCCGAGCTGGATACTTCGGCCAACAGCCGGCTGGTTTTTAATGTCTGCTTCAACTACGGCGGCCGCTGGGACATCGCGCAGGCCGCGCAGAAGCTGGCCAGCCGCGGCGAGGCCATCACCGAGCTGTCGCTGGACCGGGCCATGGCGATGGCGCACGTGCCCGACCCGGACCTGCTGATACGCACGGGCGGCGAGCTGCGCATCAGCAACTTCCTGTTGTGGCAGGCGGCCTATTCGGAGCTGCATTTTTCCGACAAGCTGTGGCCTGAGTTCGACGAGGCAGCGCTTGATGAGGCGATTGCCGTTTTTCGCACCCGCGAGCGGCGCTTTGGCCAGACCTCCGCGCAGGTCAGCGGCCAGGGTAACAACCACAATGCAAAGGCGGCTTGATGCTTAAACAGCGTGTCATCACGGCGATTGTCCTGCTGGCCATCCTGCTGCCCGCCCTTTTTTATTCCACCCCCCAACCCTTTTGCGCCGTGGCGCTGCTGCTGATCGCGGCGGGTGCCTGGGAGTGGGGCCGGCTCAACCGCTATGGGCAGGGCGTTTCGCTGGGGCTGGGCCTTGTGAGCGTGGCGGCCTGCGCGCTGTCCTGGTACGCCGGCCTGCTGGATAAGCCCTTGCCCATGCTCTGGGCTGCCGCCGGCGCCGCCTGGGTGCTGGCCGGCGGCTGGTTGCTGCGCAAGGGCGTGGCCGGCTGGCCGCATATTCCCAAGGCGCTGCGGCTCGCGGCGGGGCTGGTCGCGCTGTGGCTGGCCTGGCTGGCCGTCGCCCAGGCGCGTGTCGCCGGTGTCAATTTCCTGCTGTCCGTGCTGCTGCTGGTCTGGGTGGCCGATATCTTTGCTTACTTCGCCGGACGCACCTTCGGCGGCCGCTTCAGCAAGGGCAAGCTGGCGCCTTCGATCAGCCCGGGCAAAAGCTGGGAGGGCGTCTGGGGCGGCATGGCTGGTGTGGTCGCGCTGTCGCTCGCATGGGCGTACGCGGGAATCGCCTCAGGCGGCGCCGGTTTTTGGGGCGAGGCCACGCTTTACAGCCGGCTGGTGGCCAGCCACGGCCTGGTGGTCATGCTTTTGGCGGTTATTTTCCTGGCGGCCATGAGTGTGGTGGGCGACCTCGTCGAATCGCTGATCAAGCGCAGCGCGGGGGTCAAGGACTCCAGCGGCCTGCTGCCCGGCCACGGCGGGGTGCTGGACCGCGTTGACGCCCTGTTACCCACGTTGCCCCTGGCGATGATGCTGGTCACCCTTTAAGTCCGCCATGTCCTTCAGCAAGCAGCGCATCACCGTTCTGGGCTCCACCGGGTCCATAGGCGTCAACACGCTGGACGTGATCGCGCGCCATCCCGAGCGTTTTGAAGTGTTCGCGCTCAGCGCGGCGACCCAGGTCGACCTGATGCTGGCTCAGTGCGTCCAGTTCAAGCCGCGCTATGCCGTGATGGCGAGCGAGCCGCATGCCCGCCAGTTGGCCGACAAGGTCAAGGCCCACCAATTGCCCGTGCAGGTGCTGTCGGCGCCCGATGCGCTGGAAATGATCGCTTCGCATGAATCGGTGGACACCGTGATGGCAGCCATCGTGGGTGCGGCGGGCCTGGCGCCTTGCATGGCGGCGGCCCGCACGGGCAAGCGCCTGCTGCTGGCCAACAAGGAAGCGCTGGTGGTAGGCGGCGAGGTCTTCATGCAGGCGGTGCGCGCCGGCGGCGCCAAGCTGCTGCCTATAGACAGCGAGCACTCGGCCATCTTCCAGTCCTTGCCCGAAGACGCCGCGACATGGGGCGAGCGCGTCGAAAAAATCATCCTGACCGCCTCCGGCGGGCCCTTCCGCACCCGCGATGCCGCCAGCCTGCGCCATGTCACGCCCGACGAAGCCTGCGCCCACCCGAACTGGGTGATGGGCAGGAAAATCTCGGTCGACTCGGCCACCATGATGAACAAGGCCCTGGAGGTGATCGAAGCGAAGTACCTGTTCGGCCTGGCGCCCGAGCAGATCGAGGTCGTGATCCATCCCCAGAGCATCATCCACTCCATGGTGCAGTACCGCGACACCTCGGTGGTGGCGCAACTGGGAACGCCCGACATGCGCGTTCCCATCGCTTACGGCCTGGCCTGGCCCGACCGGGTGGTGTCGGGGGCCAAGGCCCTGGATTTCAGGTCGCTGGCCACCATGACCTTCGAAGTGCCCGATGACGCGCGCTTCCCGGGGCTGCCGCTGGCCTGGGAGGTGCTGAACGGGCCCGTGGGCAGCACCGCCGTGCTGAATGCGGCCAACGAGGTGGCTGTCGCCGCCTTTCTTGAAAAACGCATACGGTTTGACCATATTCACCATGTAAATCACGCAACTTTGGAGGCCCTGGCACCCTCAGAGGTAAGTGATATTGAAGGCCTGCTCGGTCTGGATGGGCAGGCTCGCCGCCTTGCCCTTCGCATTGCCGGACAACTGGAGCCCTGACATGCTGACCCTGGTTTCTTTCGTTGTGACGCTGGGAATCCTGATTGCCGTGCACGAATACGGACACTACCGGGTGGCTGTGGCCTGCGGCATCAAGGTCCTTAAATTTTCGATCGGATTCGGCAAGCCGATTTACAGCTGGAAACTCAAGAACAAGTCCACCGAGTTTTCCATCGGCATGCTGCCCCTGGGCGGCTACGTCAAGATGCTGGACGAGCGTGAAGCGCCCGTCGACCCGGGCGAGCGCCACCTGGCCTTCAACACCCAGCCGCTGAAATCGCGTGCCGCCGTGGTGGCGGCAGGTCCGGCGGCCAACCTGTTGCTGGCCGTGCTGCTGTACGCCATCCTCAACTGGAGCGGCTTGCAGGAGCCCAAAGCCGTTCTCGCCAGCCCCGTGGCCGGATCGCTCGCGGAAAAAGCCGGCCTGCGCGGCCAGGAAACAGTGGCGCAGGCGGCTTTTGAAGGTGATGAACTCCAGGACGTCCGCTCTTTTGAGGACCTGCGCTGGCGCCTGACCCAGGGCGCACTTGACGGCCGTGACCTCACGCTGGTGTTGGGCGCAGACACCGCCGGCGCCGGGCAAACGGTGCGTCTGCCGCTCAGTCGCCTGGGCGCTCCCGAAGCCGATGCCCAGCTGTTCCGCAAAATCGGCATCCTGGGGCCGTGGACCCGCCCCGTGATCGGGGATGTCATGCCCGGGGGCGCGGCCGAAAAATCCGGCCTGCATGCCGGCGATGTGGTGGTACGCATTGGCGATACTGCCATCGTGGACGGCCAGCATTTGCGTGAAACCATACGGACCTCGGTTCCGGCTTCCAGCGCGAGCGGGGCTGCGGTAGCGCCCCAGAACTGGCAGGTCGTTCGCGCCGGCCGGACGCTAGCGCTGCAGGTCACCCCGGAACTCAAGACCGTGAACGGGACGGTGGTGCCCCGTATCGACGCCTATGTGGGGACCGCGCCCGAATTCGTGACGGTGCGCTACGGCTTTGTTGACGGCCTGTGGCAAGGGGTAGTGCGGACCTGGCAGGTGTCCGCGCTCACCCTGCGCATGATGGGGAAAATGCTGACCGGCCAGGCTTCGCTCAAGAACCTCAGCGGGCCGCTCACGATTGCCGACTATGCGGGCAAGTCGGCCGGCCTGGGTTGGAGCTATTACCTGACCTTCCTGGCTCTGATCAGCGTGAGTCTTGGCATCCTGAATTTACTCCCGCTGCCGGTTCTGGATGGGGGGCACCTGATGTATTATCTTTGGGAGGGGATCACTGGCCGAGGCGTGTCTGACGCCTGGATGGACCGGTTGCAACGCGGTGGCGTTGCGATCCTGCTGGGCATGATGTGTGTTGCCCTGTTTAACGATGTCACCCGGCTCTTGGGCTAATTCCATACATTTCATGCAAAAACAAATAAATCGCTTCAAAGTTCGCGCAGTTTGCGCCATAGCCGCCGGTCTTTTTGCAGCCAGCACCGCCTGGGCGGTTGACCCTTTCACGGTGCGAGACATTCGGGTTGAAGGTCTACAGCGCGTGGAGCCCGGAACCATTTTTGCGTCGCTTCCCTTTCGTGTCGGCGAAACTTACAACGACGACAAGGGCTCGACCGCCATCCGCGCGCTGTTCGGCCTGGGGCTGTTCAAGGACGTAAGGCTGGAAGTCAGCGGCGACGTGCTGGTGGTGATTGTTGAAGAGCGTCCCACCGTGGCCGACGTGGACTTCGTCGGAACCAAGGAATTCGACAAGGAAGCGCTGAAAAAAGCGCTGCGCGAAGCCGGCATCGCCGACGGCCAGCCTTTCGACAAGGCGCTGGCCGATAAAGCCGAGCAGGAGCTCAAGCGCCAGTACATCAACAAGAGCCTCTACGGCGTCGAGGTGATCACCACCGTCACGCCGATCGAGCGCAACCGCGTTAACCTGACCTTCAGCGTCGTTGAGGGCGAGGTCGCGAAGATCAAGGAAATTCACGTCACCGGCAACAAGGCGTTCAGCGAATCCACGTTGCTGGGCCTGTTTGACCTGGACACCGGCGGCTGGCTCAGCTGGTACACCAAGTCCGACCGCTACTCGCGCACCAAGCTCAATGCCGATATCGAGACGCTGCGCTCCTACTATCTGTCGCGTGGCTACCTGGAATTCAAGGTCGAGTCCACGCAGGTCGCGATCTCCCCGGACAAACAAAGCATTGCCATCACCGTCAATGTCAGCGAAGGCGAGCGTTTTGTGGTGTCGGGCGTCAAGCTCGAGGGCAACTACCTCAACAAGGAAGAAGAGTTCAAAACCCTGGTGAAGATTGAACCGGGCGAGCCCTATAACGCCGACGAGGTGGCCGAAACCACCAAGGCTTTCACCGACTATTTCGGCACCTTCGGCTTTGCTTTTGCGCGCGTCGAGGCGGTGCCTGAGATCGACCGCAGCAACAACCGCGTCGCTTTCGTGATCCAGGCTGATCCCTCCCGCCGTGCTTATGTGCGACGCGTGAACGTGGCGGGCAACAACCGCACGCGCGACGAAGTGGTGCGCCGCGAGTTCCGCCAGTTCGAGTCGTCCTGGTATGACGGCGACAAAATCCGTCTTTCGCGCGACCGTGTGGACCGCCTGGGTTACTTCACCGACGTCAACGTAGACACGCAGGAAGTCCCCGGCACCCAGGACCAGGTCGACGTGACGATGACCGTGACGGAAAAACCCACCGGCAACCTGCAGCTTGGCGCGGGCTATTCCAGCGCGGACAGCGTGTCCTTGCTGTTCGGCATCAAGCAGGAAAACGTCTTCGGTTCGGGCAACTACCTGGGTATTGAACTCAATACCAGCAAATCCAACCGCCAGATTGTGTTGAGTACCATAGATCCCTATTTCACGGCCGACGGTATTTCGCGCACGATCGATGTTTACGATCGGACCGCCAAGCCGCTTTCTGGCCAGGGTGGCGATTACAGCCTGAAAACCCGCGGTGCCAGCATCCGTTTCGGGGTGCCTTTCACCGAGAACGACACCGTTTATTTCGGCAGCGGTTACGAGCAATTGACCATTGTTCCCGGCACCAACCTGCCGACCAGCTACCAGACCTATGCCAATCAATTTGGTTACAAAAGCGACTCGATTCCCCTGACGATAGGCTGGTCCCGCGACAGCCGGGACAGCTCCCTGGTCCCCACTATGGGCCGCTACCAGCGCGTATACGGCGACTGGGGTGTCGCCGGAGACATCAAGTTCGTGCGGACCAATTACCAGATCCAGCAGTACATTCCGCTGAACAAGCAATTCACCATCGCTCTGAACGGCGAGTTCGGCTGGGGCAAGGGCCTGAACGGCCAGCCCTATCCGCTGTTCAAGAATTACTACTCGGGCGGCCTCGGGTCGGTGCGCGGTTTCGAGCAGGGCTCCCTGGGCCCGCGCGATGCGTCCGATCTGGCTATTGGCGGACCGAAAAAACTGACCCTGAACGCCGAACTGATCGCACCATTCCCGGGCGCCGGCAATGACAGAACCCTGCGTTTGTTCGGTTTTGTCGACGCTGGCAACGTGTTCGGGGAAAAAGAGCAATACAAGCTGAATGACCTGCGCGTCTCAACCGGCGTCGGCATCAGCTGGATTTCCCCATTGGGGCCTTTGCGGCTCGCCATTGCCACGCCCCTGCGTAAAAAGCCAGGCGATAGAATAGAGCGGTTGCAATTCCAAATTGGTACATCTTTCTAATGAAGCATCTTTCACACAAAATTTTCCTCGGCCTTGTTGTCGCGTTGGCGGGCTTCTCCGCGAGTGCGCAGGAGTTCAAGGTCGGTGTCGTCAATCTGGACCGGATTTTCCGCGAAGCCAATTCCGCCAAAGCCGCCCAGACCAAGCTCGAGCAGGAATTCAGCAAGCGTGAAAAAGAACTGAACGACCTGGCGAACCAGCTCAAGACGCTGTCCGACAAGTTTGAGCGCGAGGCGCCCACGCTGGCCGAAAGCCAGCGCAACACGCGGCAAAAACAGCTGGTGGACCAGGACCGGGATTTCCAGCGCAAGCGCCGTGAGTTCCAGGAAGATCTGAACACCCGCAAGAACGAAGAACTCCAACAGGTGATTGAGCGCGCCAACAAGGTCGTGAAAACCCTGGCTGAAACCGAAAAGTACGACCTGATCCTTCAGGAATCGGTGTACGTCAACCCCAAACACGACATCACCGACAAGGTGATCAAGGCGCTGAACGCTGCCCGTTGATGGCGGGGGTGTTCACCACGATCACCATCGCCAAAACGGCAGGCGCAGTGTGACACTCCGTCTTGCCGATATCGCCCAGTTCCTCGCCGGCCTCAATGCCGAATTGATCGGCGACCCAGGCCTGCAGATTGAGCGGCTCTCCACCCTGGAGGCCGCCGGCCCCCAGGACCTGAGCTTCCTCAGTCATCCCAAATACCTGGCCAAGCTGGCGCAGTCCGCTGCGGCCTGCGTCATCGTGGCGCCTGCCGCACGGCAGGCCGCCGTAGCCCGAGGCGCCTGCATCGTGGTGGACGACCCCTACCATGCCTTCGCGCTGGTCACCCAGCTCTGGAAGCAGCGGCATGTCCCGCAGACCGCGCCGCAGATTCACCCCAGTGCCTTTATTGATCCCACCGCTTCGCTGGCCCCCGGCGTGTCGGTGGGGGCGTTTGCCTGCATTGGGGAGGGCGCGGTCATAGGCGAGGGCGCCCGCATCGCCGAGCACTGCGTCGTCGGGCGGGGCGCGCAAGTCGGGGCCGGCAGCCGCCTGTCGGCGCGCGTCACCCTGGCGGACGGTTGCCGCATCGGTGCGCGCTGCATTGTGCACCCGGGCGCGGTGATAGGCGCCGACGGTTTCGGTTTTGCCTTGCACCAGGGGCAATGGGTCAAGATAGAGCAACTGGGCGGCGTGCTGATAGGCGACGACGTGGAGATCGGGGCCAACACCTGCATAGACCGCGGCGCCTTGCAGGACACCGTGCTCGAAGACGGCGTCAAGCTCGACAACCTGGTGCAGATCGGCCACAACGTGCGGGTGGGCAAGCACACCGCCATGGCGGGCTGCGCGGGTGTGGCGGGCAGCGCCACGATAGGCGCTCACTGCACCGTGGGCGGCGGCGCCATTGTGCTGGGCCACCTGAGCCTGGCCGACCATGTGCATGTGTCGGCGGCATCCGTCGTGACGCGGTCCATCCTCAAGCCCGGAAATTACACCGGGCTCTTTCCCATCGACGACAATGCTGTCTGGGAAAAAAATGCCGCGACCCTCAAGCAGCTCCACACATTGCGCGAGCGCCTGCGGCTGGCTGAAAAAGCCATTCTGAACTCAGGACACATTGAAGAAAAATCATGATGGATATCCACCAAATTCTCAAGCAGCTCCCGCACCGCTACCCCATCCTGCTGGTGGACCGCGTACTCGAAATTAAAAAAGGCAAAAGCATCAAGGCGCTCAAGAACGTCACGATCAACGAGCCGTTTTTCATGGGCCATTTCCCGCACCACCCGGTCATGCCCGGTGTGCTGATGCTCGAGGCCATGGCGCAGGCCGCCGCCTTGCTGGCCTTTGAAACTCTGGGCGTGACGCCCGACGACAAGACGGTGTATTACTTCGCGGGCATAGACGGCGCGCGCTTCAAGCGACCCGTCGAGCCGGGCGACCAGTTGATCATGGATGTCACCCTGGATCGCATGAAGGCCGGTATTTTCAAGTTCAAGGGCGTGACCCGCGTCGGCGACACGGTCGCCTGCGAGGCGGAACTGATGTGCACCATGCGCACCATCGCGTGAGCCGGGCCGTGACCATCCAGGCGAGCGCTACATGACCGCATCCCCTCACGCGCCGGGCATACACGCCACGGCCATCGTAGACCCGCAGGCCCAGCTCCATGAGTCGGTGAGCGTCGGGCCCTACACCATCATCGGGCCGCACGTGAAGATAGGCGCGGGCACCACTGTCGGCGCGCACTGCGTCATTGAAGGCCACACCACCATAGGCCGTGACAACCGCATTTTCCAGTTCAATTCGCTGGGCGCGATTCCTCAGGACAAAAAATACGCCGGCGAGCCCTGCGAACTGGTCATAGGCGACCGCAACACCATCCGCGAGTTCTGCACCTTCAACATCGGCTCGCCGGGCGACACCGGCGTGACGCGTGTGGGCAACGACAACTGGCTCATGGCCTATGTGCACCTGGCGCATGACTGCTCGGTCGGCAACAACACCATTTTTGCCAACAACTCCCAGCTGGCCGGCCATGTGCATGTGGGCGACTGGGTGATCCTGGGCGGCTTCACCGTGGTCCACCAGTTTGTCAGGCTGGGTGCGCACAGCATGACGGCCATGTGCTCGCTGCTGTTCGCCGACCTGCCGCCTTTTGTCATGGTGCAGGGCCAGCCCGCCGAGGCACGCTCCATGAACTTCGAGGGCTTGCGCCGGCGGGGTTTTTCGCCCGACCGTATTTCCGCGGTCAAGGCCATGCACAAGGCCTTGTACCGCGACGACCTCACGCTGGACCAGGCGCGCGTGCGCATTGCCGAGCTGACCGGGAAACACCCGGAGGCTGCGCCCGATGTGCAGATGATGCTCTCCTTCCTGGAGCACACCTCGCCGCAACGCGGCATCGTCCGGTAAGGCCCATGTCTCTCGAGACCAGCCCTCTGCCAGCCCGTGGAGAGGCTGGCGGCTTCACGGCAAGGCCCCAGGTGGCCATGGTCGCCGGGGAAACCTCCGGCGACCTGCTGGCGGGCTTGCTGCTTGACGGCCTCAAGGCCCGCTGGCCGGCGCTGTCTTCCAGCGGCATAGGCGGCCCGCAGATGGCCAGGCGCGGGTTTGAAGCGGCGTGGCCCAGCGAAAAGCTGGCCGTGCGCGGTTATGTCGAGGTGCTGCGCCACTACCGCGAGATCGTCGGCATACGCGAGCAGCTCAAACAGCGCCTGCTGGCGCAGCGTCCCGACGTCTTCGTCGGTGTGGACGCGCCCGACTTCAACCTGGACCTTGAGGCCGCGCTGAAGGCCCAGGGCATCAAGACCGTGCATTTCGTCTGCCCCTCCATCTGGGCCTGGCGCGCCGACCGTGTCGAAAAAATCCGCCGCAGCGTGGACCACGTGCTGTGCATCTTCCCGTTCGAGCCGGCCTTGCTGGCCGCCCACGGCATTGCCGCGACCTATGTCGGGCATCCACTGGCCAATGTCATTCCCCTGCAGCCCGATCGCGTGGCTGCCCGGGGCGCGCTGGGCTTGCGAGCCGAAGACACCGTGATTGCCATCCTGCCGGGCAGCCGGAAGTCGGAAATCCAGTACCTGGCCCACAGGTTTTTCGCGGCTGCCGCCCTGATCCGGCGGGCGCAGCCGGCCGTCCGCTTCGTCGTGCCCGCCATTCCCGCCCTGAAGGCCGCCATCGAACGCATCGCGGGCGAAGCCGGCATGCGAGACCAGCTGCAAATCCTCGAGGGCCAGTCGCACACCGCGCTGGCCGCCTGCGACTTCACGCTGATCGCCAGCGGCACCGCCACGCTGGAGGCGGCGCTTTTTAAACGGCCCATGGTCATCGCCTACAACATGAACTGGCTGTCCTGGCAGATCATGCGGCGAAAAAAACTGCAACCCTGGGTGGGCTTGCCCAATATCCTGTGCCGCGACTTTGTGGTGCCCGAGTTGCTGCAGGACCAGGCCAGCCCAGAAGCGCTGGCTGCGGCGGTCCTGCAGTGGGTGGAGGCAAAATCGTCGGCTCCTGACAAAATAGCGGCTGTCGAGCAAAGATTCGCCGCGCTGCACACCGAACTGCGGCGAGATACTTCAACCTTAGCGACCGATGCGATCCAGCAAATTCTTGAAAGCTGAGCAAACCGCGCTGTCCTGGGACATTCCCGGGCTGGTGGCCGGTGTTGACGAAGCGGGGCGCGGCCCCCTGATGGGGCCGGTGGTGGCCGCCGCCGTCATTCTTGACGAGCTGAACCCGATCAAGGGGCTGGCCGACTCCAAAAAGCTCACGGCCCTGCGCCGCGAAAAACTCTACGACGAAATCCGCGCCAAGGCCCTGTGCTGCTCAATAGCCGAGGCCAGCGTGGAGGAAATCGACAGTCTCAACATCCTGCAGGCCACCATGCTCGCTATGAAGCGCGCGGTGGAGGGCTTGCGCCTGAAGCCCAACAAGGTGCTGGTCGACGGCAATCGCCTGCCCACCTTGGTGATCCTGTCGGAAGCCATCGTGGGTGGCGATGCGCTGGTGCCCGCTATCTCTGCGGCCTCCATCCTGGCCAAGGTGCACCGTGACCGCTGGTGCGCCGAGTTCCACCTGGAATACCCGCAGTACGGCTTTGCCGACCACAAGGGCTACGGCACGGCCGAGCACCTGGCCGCGCTGCGCGAGCACGGCGCCTGCCCGCAGCACCGCAAGTCCTTCGCGCCGGTGGCCGAGGTTCTGCGGTGAGTTCAGGCTTTGCCTCCTCCGGCGGCGCATCCGCCGAAGCCACGCACCTCACCTCGCGCGACAACCCGCTGATCAAGGACTTGCGCAAGCTGTCCCAGGACAGCACGGCCTATCGCAAGCAGGGGCGTGTCTGGCTGGAAGGCGACCACCTGTGCCGCGCGGCGCTGGCGCGCGGACTTAAACCTGCGCTGGCCGTTTTCGCCGAGTCCTATTGGCCCGCGGCACCCGCGGAATTTACGCGGGCGGCTGCCAAAAGCATCGTGATCCCCGATGCCTTGCTGCCCGAGATCAGCGGCCTGGAATCGCCCGCGCGCATGGGCTTTGTCATGGAGCTGCCCGCCGCTGCCGGCCTGCGGCCCGATGCGGCCTCGGTGATCCTGGACCGGGTGCAGGATGCCGGCAATGTCGGCTCCATCCTGCGCAGCGCGGCGGCCTTTGGTTTCAGCCAGGTCATCGCCCTCAAGGGCACGGCGGCGCTCTGGTCGCCCAAAGTGCTGCGCGCCGGCATGGGCGCCCACTTTGCCCTGCAACTGGTGGAAAGCCTGGAACCCGAGGCCCTGGCGGCCCTGGCGGTGCCCATCGTCGTCACCAGCTCGCACCATGGCGGCTTTTTGCATCAGCAAAAACTGCCCATGCCCTGCGCCTGGGCCATGGGCCACGAAGGGCAGGGCGTCAGCGACGAGCTGATGGCCAGGGCGGCGCTCAAGGTCCGCATAGACCAGCCGGGCGGGGAAGAATCGCTCAACGTCGCCGCTGCCGCGGCCATTTGTCTCTACGCCAGCTCATTGAACGTCACTGGTCCGTAAATCGACACGCAGTAGGTGAAGTTTTGTCTTCACTAGCATGAGCCGCGGAACCGGCTTTGCCGGGCCGCAGGCGGGCGGCCCCCTCGGGGGGCAGCGACCCACACGAAGTGGGGGAGCGTGGGGCCTCGTCCCTAGGCTATAATCAGTGGCTTTTCAAAACACAGCTTCGCCCGAGCGCATACAAAGCCACCACCCTCTCAAAAGCAGCCTGCAAGAGTCTTGACCGAGACGTATCTTGTGCACGCTTGGGCGAACCGTAACCAACCCGGAGAACCCAGTGCTTTTGT
>Ga0102595_100206_pt1 | contig 56954 bp, 59 predicted proteins | sample Araplaol_mTSA_r2_2_FD_76864 | JGI IMG/M metagenome (GOLD analysis project Ga0102595, IMG submission 76864) | Arabidopsis root microbial communities from North Carolina, USA - plate scrape MF_Col_mTSA_r2 (SPADES assembly) (version 2) | ecosystem: Host-associated > Plants > Roots > Endosphere... | reverse complement strand
GGGCCGAGGAGCGCAGAGACAAGCGGATCAGGGCCGGCGTTGTCTGAGCCGAAGGCGAGTTTAGCCGGACCCCGCTTGGCTCGAGCACCGCAGGTTGCCCGTAGCGCAGCGGAGGGACCCAGACTACGGGTCGCCTTTCTTTTGGGTACTTTTCTTTGGCGAAGCAAAGAAAAGTGCCTCGCCCGCCGGGGCGAGACCCGGCCAGCAAGCCTCAGCAGAGTGAACAGAAAAACGAAGGGAGTAGAAGGAGAAGAGGGGAAGCGCGCCCGCCGGAGCAAGACCCGGCCAACTCAACTTACCAACGCCAGCGCCCCAAAATCCCCAACCCTCTCCCCCAAACCAGCCTCCACCAGCTCAAACGCATCCGTCAACGCGGGCAGCTTGCCGTGGATCTCTGCGCTCAGGCGGGGCAGCAAGTACGCGCGGTGATTCCAGAATACGCCGCCGCCCAGGCTGATGCGTTCCAGGTCCAGGGTGGCGACCATGTTGTAGAGGCCGCGCCCCATCACGCGGCACAGTTCGTCGACGATGGCCTGCGCGGCCGTGTCGCCGGACTGTGCGGCGCTAAAAAGCGCGGAGGCGCCGGGGTAGCCCGCGCCGGCGAAGCGCCTTGCAATCGCGTTGCCGGCGACCACGCCTTCGAGGTCGCCCCTGTTGCCGCAGCCGCACAGCGCGTCGCTGTGGTCGCTGACGAAGGTGTGGCCCGCATGGCCGGCGTTGCCGTGTTTTCCGCGCAGGATGCGGCCGTCCACGCAAAGGCCGAAGCCTATGCCGGTGCTCCAGGTCACGTAGGCGCAGTGGCTGTAGCCTTGCAGCGCACCCCAGCGGCGCTCGGCCTGCAGGGCGCCCACGCCGTCGTTCTCCAGTTGGAGTTTTTCGCCAAAGCGGGCACGCAATGGGGCCTCCAGCGGCACGCTGACCCAGTCGTTGGGCAGGCCGCGCGCCGGGCCGGCCATGCCGCCGCAGATATTAGGGTTGGAGATCTCCAGCATGCCGTTCACCGCAACGAAGGGGCCGCAGGACGAGATGCCGACGGCCGTGATGTCCTGCTCGGTGATGCCGGCGGCCTCGCAGGCCTGGCCCAGCATGCGCAGCACCTGGCGTGCCACGGCGTCTGTCGGGCCGGATTTTTCGGTGGGCTCCACGCGCCGGGACTGCAGGACTTGGGAGGCCTGGGCTAGGCTGAGCTCTTGCCCGGCTTCTATCAGGCTGACCGCAATCTTGGTGCCTCCCAGGTCGACGCAGGCTTTCATGGCGAGATGTTTTCCTTAAAGAATTTTGGCAACCAGGCTGGCGATAAAACTCAGCAGGATGGTGGTGGTCAACGGGATGAACCATTCACGCCCGAACAGGCGAAAACGCAAATCGCCGGGCAGCTTGCCGAAACCCAGCTTCTGCAGCAGCGGGCTGAACCAGCTGATCAGCATCAGGGCCAGGAAGATGACGATAAACCAGCGGATCATGGTGGCCAGTTTAGAGCGTATGCATGCGGTCGCCGGCGGCAAAGCCGATAGGCTCCCAGACCGGATGGCCTTTGGCCCCGAAGGCGATCACCTTGAACAGCTCGCCCATCTCATGCTCGGCAATCAGTTTTTGCACCATGGCGCGCTGCTCCAGCGGCGCGCCCTCCATGCCGTCGACCAGGCCGCAGTTCAGTAAAAAGCGCCCCTGGCTGGTGTAGCCCAGCACTTCCAGCCCGGCCTCCTGGCCGGCCAGGGCGATGCCGGTGAAGTTGACGTGCGCGGTGATGTCCTTGCCGCCCACATCGGCCAGCGCATCGGCGTCCGCCAGGTGGCCGCGGTGGCACATCACGGTGCCCATGCTGCGCTGCGGGTGGTAGTACTCGTGCTCCGGAAAGCCGTAATCGAGCAAAAAGACCGCGCCGGCCTCCAGCCGGTCGGCCAGGGTGGCGACAAAAGCTTCGGCCTGAGGGTGGATTTCGGTGAGGTAGTCATGCGTGCCCTCCACCTCGACGGGCGGCCGTAGCGCGGTGGGCTGGTCGGCATAGGCAAAACCGCCCTCGTGCAGCACCACACCGCGTTCATGCCAGCGGCCCTGCAGGCGTGACAGCAACTTGACCGGCATGGCGTCCAGCACCTCGTTGCCCAGTACCACGCCGCGCATCCTGGGCGGCAGTTCCGTAGCCCATTGCACCTTGTCACCATAAACGGCCAGTCGTTCGCGCTGGCGCGCCTGCAGGCTGCCCGAAAGATCGACGATGGTGTAGCGCTCCAGCTTGGGCCCCAGTGCCTGCAGCACCTGCTGCGCCAGCGCGCCCGTGCCCGCGCCGAATTCCCAGATCTCGGCCGTGCCGGTGGCCTCCAGCGCCTGGGCCGCCTGGCGCGCCAGGGCCTGGCCGAAACGTGGCGAGAGCTCGGGCGCGGTGACAAAATCACTGCCGCTGCCCGGCATCAGGCCGAATTTGCGTGAATCGTTGGCGTAGTAGCCCAGGCCAGGGGTGTAAAGGGCCAGGGCCATGAATTCGTCAAAACCCAGCCAGCCCCCGGCGGCCTCAATGGCCTTGGCAATGTGGGCGGCGAGGGCGGTCGTTAAAATAGGGGTAGCTGTCGTCGAGGTCATGGGGTCACCATCCGCCATTGTCGGCGATCCCCCGGCCTCCTCATCCCGCTCCCCGGCCACCCTTTTTGCCCCTTTTTGAGTCCCGACTCCCGCCCATGAACCCTGCTCCGTCCTCCCCACCCGTGGTCCTCGTGACCGGCGCCTCGCGGCGGCTGGGGCGCGAGATCGCGCTGGCGCTGGCGGCCGGCGGCTGGCAGGTGGCAGTGCACTACCGCGCCTCCGAAGCCGAAGCCACGGCCACCGTTGCCGACTGCGCCAGGCTGTCGGGCGTCTCGGCCGCTTTCCAGGCCGACCTGGGCGACGAGGCCGCGGTGCGCGGCCTGCTGCCGGCCGTGGCCGCGCGCATGGGGCGTGTTGATGCGGTGGTCAACAACGCCTCCACCTTTGAAGAGGACAGCGCCGCCAGCTTCGGTTTTGCGGCCCTGGACAAGCACCTGCACAGCAACACTGGCGCCGCCGTGCTGCTGGCGCAGGCGCTGCACGCCCACATCGTGGCGCGCGGCGGCGAGGGCGCGGAGGGGGAGCAGGGCGCCGTGGTCAACCTGCTGGACCAGAAGCTCTGGAACCAGAACCCCGATTTTTTCAGCTACACCCTCTCCAAGGCCGCACTCGAAGCGGCCGGCACCATGCTGGCACTGGCGCTCGCGCCCCGGGTACGCGTGGTCGGCGTGGCGCCGGGCCTCACGCTGACCAGCCATCTGCTGAGCGACGAGCAGTTCCAGGCCAGGCACAAGCTGTCGCCGCTGGGCCGATCCTCCACGCCCGCCGACGTCGCGGCCACGGTCAAATTCGCGCTGGAAAACCGCTCCATCACCGGCACCACGCTGCTGGTGGACGGCGGCCAGCACCTGATGAAGTTCGAGCGCGATTTTTCGCTGATGTAAGTCGCCGCCGCTTGCCCCACCCACACACCACAGACTGGCGCCATGTACAACACCCGCGGAACCCAGACCCTGAACCTCAGCGGCTTGCGTTTTGACGCCAACCTGGGCATTCTGGACCATGAAAAAACCGCGCCGCAGCCTATCCAGGTCGATGCCGAGCTGAACCTGGGCACGCAGCCGCTGCTGCCGCATGACGACGACATCCACCATGTGCTGGACTACCGCAAGGTGCGCCAGATCATCATCAGCGAGTGCACGGCGGAGCACATGAACCTGCTGGAGAGCCTGATCGGCAAGCTGGCGCACCGGCTGATGCAGCTGCCCGGCGTGCTGGGCGTGCGCGTGAAGATCGCGAAACTTGAAATTTTTGACGACTGCGAAGTGGCCATTCGCATCGAGACGGGACAGTGGTGAAGTTATGGGAGCGAATGATATGAGCGCAGTCTGGGAAGAAGCCGTGGCGGAGTACGAGCAGCAGGAAAGCTCGGCGCGCGTGCAAAACAGCATGAAGATAGAGCGGGAAGACCACAAGCTCGAAAAACGCCTGTGCCGCGAAGTCGGCCGCGCGATTGTCGACTTCAACATGATTGAAGAGGGCGACAAGGTCATGGTCTGCGTCTCGGGCGGCAAGGACAGCTATGCCATGCTCGACATCCTGCTCAAGCTGCAAAAGCGCGCGCCCATCAATTTCGAGCTGGTCGCCGTCAACCTCGACCAGAAGCAGCCCGGTTTTCCCGAACATGTGCTGCCCGAGTATTTGGGCAAGCTGGGCGTGCCCTTCCACATCGAAAACCAGGACACCTACAGCATCGTCAAGCGCGTGATCCCCGAGGGCAAGACGCTGTGCTCGCTGTGCTCGCGCCTGCGCCGCGGCATCCTGTACCGTGTGGCCGGCGAGCTCGGCTGCACCAAGGTCGCGCTGGGCCACCACCGCGACGACATGCTGCAGACTTTTTTCCTCAATATGTTCTTCGCGGCCAAGCTCAAGGGCATGCCGCCCAAGCTGGTCAGCGACGACGGCAAGAACGTGGTGATACGCCCCATGGCCTACGTCACCGAAAAAGACCTCACGCGCTGGGCCCAGGTGCGTGAATTCCCCATCATCCCTTGCACGCTGTGCGGCAGCCAGGAAAACCTGCAGCGCAAGCAGGTCGGCAACATGCTGCGCGAATGGGAGAAAAAATTCCCCGGCCGTCTCGAAAACATGTTCGCCTCGCTGCAGAACATCGTGCCCTCGCACCTGATGGACAACAAACGCCACGACTTCAAGGCCATCAAGGCCACCGGCGTGGCCGATGCTGACGGCGACAAGGCCTTTGACCCCGAGGAGTTCCGCGAGCCGACGCTGCCGGGGCTGTCCGTGGTGGGCATCACTTCGCGCTGAGGGAGTGTTCCTTCAACAGCTGACTCCGGAGAGCTTATGAAACGCGCATTCCCAGTGATTCTTTCCATCGCCGCCACGGCCTTGCTGATGGCGGGCTGCTCCACCGTGCGCGTGGTCGACAGCGACGTCACCGCCTTCTACAACTGGAACGGCCCGCCCCCCGCGCCGGCCACGCCTTACCGCTTTGAACGCCTGCCCTCGCAGCAGGCCGCGGGCAGCCAGCAGGACCATGTGGAGGGCCTGGCGCGCGCCGCCCTGGCCAAAGTGGGGATGGAGCTCAACCCGCCCGCCGCGCGCTACAGCGTGCAAGTCACGGCCAACACCCAGATCATCGACCGCGGGCCTTATGGCTACAGCCCCTACGGCGGCTTTGGCTTCGGAAGCGGCGTGTTTGTGGGCGGCGGCAGCCGCGGCGCCTCGGTCGGCCTGTCGTTTCCGATTGGCGGCGGGATTGCCGAGCCGCCTTATTTCAAGCGCGAGCTGAGCATCGTGATGCGCGATTTGCGCACCAACCAGGTCAGCTTTGAAACACGCGCCCTGCACGACGGCGTCTGGGGCGACACACTGGCCGTGCTGCCCGCCATGCTGGACTCGGCCTTGCGCGGGTTCCCGCAACCGCCCGCCGGCACGCGCCGCATCAACGTGGAAATACCCAGGTGACCATGGAACCAACGCGCATCATCGCCATTCGCCACGGCGAAACGACCTGGAACGTCGACACCCGCATCCAGGGCCACCTGGACATTCCGCTCAATGAAACCGGCCGCAGGCAGGCCGAGCGCATGGCGCGGGCGCTGGCCGACGAGCCCATCAGCGCTATCTACGCGAGCGACCTGACCCGCGCATGGGAAACCGCGCAGTACCTGGCCCGCGTCCAGGGCATGGAAGTGACACGCGAGGAAGGCCTGCGCGAGCGCGGTTTCGGCGATTTCGAAGGCAAGACCTTTGCCGAGATCGAGGCCTTGCTGCCCGACCAGTCCATGCGCTGGCGCAAGCGCGATCCCGAATTCGCGCCCGCCGGCGGCGAATCGCTGATCGCCCTGCGCAGCCGCGTGGTCGCCACGGCCGAACGCCTGGCGGCCGCGCATCCGGGCGAGCTGATCGCGCTGGTCGGCCACGGCGGCGTGATGGACGTGCTGTACCGCGCCGCGACGCGGCTGGACATCCAGGCGCCGCGCACCTGGGAACTCGGCAATGCGGCCATCAACCGCCTCCTTTGGACACCCGAAGGCTTTACGCTCGTCGGCTGGGCCGACACCCAGCACCTGGACGATGGCACACTGGACGACAGCGCAATTTCCGGCGGCTCGCCAGACCCGCTGAGCGCGCCATCAAAAATACCAGAAGAGATTAGACGCACCTCATGAGTACCATGCCCACCCGCCTGGCCGAACTGATAGGCAAGCCGGTCAACGATATCGACACACCTGCCCTGGTCATCGACATGGACGCGATGAAACGCAATCTCGCGCGCATGGCCGAGTTCGCAAAAAAACACAACGTCCGCTGGCGCCCGCATGCCAAGCTGCACAAAAGCGCCTCGCTGGCCAAGATGCAGGTACGCGCCGGCGCGGTCGGCGTCTGCGTGCAGAAGACCTCCGAGGCCGAAATCATGGCGGCCGGCGGCGTCACCGACATCTACATCAGCAATGAAGTCATCGCCCCGGCCAAGCTGGCGCGCGTGGCCGCGCTCGCGCAAAAGCTCGCGGCCCAGGGCGGCCACCTGGCCATCGCGGTCGACAGCACCGAAGGCGTGATCCGCCTGGCGCAGGCCATGACCGAGGCGCGCAGCGCCACCGGCGTGGCCACCGTGATCGACGTTTTTGTCGAAATCGACGTCGGCCAGGGGCGCTGCGGCGTCGAGCCGGGTGCCGCCGCCGTCACGCTGGTGCTGGAAATCCGCAAGCACCCGGCCTTGCGTTTTGCCGGCCTGCAGGCCTACCACGGCAAGGCCCAGCACATGCGCAGCGCGCACGAAAGGCGCGACGCCATCGCCAAGGCCGTCGAGGCCGTGGTGCTCACGCGCAAGCTGGTCGAGGCCCAGGGCATCACGGTGGACCTGGTGACCGGCGCGGGCACCGGCAGCCTGATGCTGGAAGCGGCCAGCGGCGTCTACGGCGAGCTGCAGGCCGGCTCCTTCATGTTCATGGACGCCGACTACGCCAAAAACGAGCGAGACCCGGCCCAGCCGCAGTTCGAGCACGCGCTTTTCATCAAGACCCAGGTCATCAGCACGCACGGCGGCCACGCGGTGTGCGACGCCGGCCACAAAAGCCACGCGATCGATTCCGGCCTGCCGCTGGTGCATGCCTTCGACACCGAAAGCGAGCTTGAGTTTTTCAACGGCGGCGACGAGCACGGCATCCTGCGGCCCGCCGGCGAGAGCAAGCGCCTGCCCGGCCTGGGCCGCATGCTGTGGCTGATCCCGGGGCACTGCGACCCGACCGTGAACCTGCACGACTTCATGATTGGCGTGACGGGAGGCCTGCGCAACGGCACCGTGCAGCGTATCTTCCGGGTTGACGCGCGCGGCGCGCTGACTTGATCGGCTGGTTGCGCTTTAGAAGTTCACGCCGTAGACGGCATACATGGGCGCAGCCGCGCCGTTGATGCGGCCGCCCCGGTACTCGGCTTCGCGCGCCGACTGCAGCACTGCCTCATTGAGTTCAGCGTGCGTGGATGACAGCACGCGAGCGTCCAGCAGCTTGCCCTCGGCATCCAGCAGCGCAATCACCACGACACGGCCGTGCAGGCCTTGCGCGCGGTAGGCCTGCAGCGCGTCCAATGCGCCGGGCTTGCGCACGCGCGCGATGGAAATCTTCTGCCCCATGCCGTCGCCGTCCTGCATCTTCGGTGCCTGCGGGTGGTCGGCGTAGAGCTTGCCCATCCGCTTGAACAGCTCGGGGAATTCCGGCAGGCTGGAGCTGGCCGCCAGCGGTACCGCCGGGTTGGGTGTGCGGGGCGCGGTCGGATTGCCTGTGGCCGCGCAGCCTGCCAGCAGCCCGACCAGGGTCACGCTCCGGACAGCAGGCGCCATGTGGCGGCTCACAAAATGCACTGGTAGTTTCATGATCAATCGGTGCGGGCCTTAAGGTCGTGCGGGCCGAGAACGAATGCGCAGGACACTAACACCGTGCCGTACGCCATGCTGGTAACCGCGCCCCACCATGACAGGAAGTTCCATGCGTTATAGCGGCCAGGGTTGGCGTTCAGCTCATTCGGGAAATTCACAGAGGCTCCGGCAAGTCCGCGGGCGGCGCCGTAGTCAAAAGCTGCCTCACCCAGAAAATAAAGGCCTGCCACACAAACGGCCACCCCCAGGAAGAAAGGAAAACCTCGGGGCCACCAAGTGCTTTTGAGGAAAACGACGAAGAGCCCGAAAGCCGCTGCGCCCGCGACATAGAGCTTGCTCGTCACGTGGGGTGACGCCAGCGGCAGCAAGTCGCGCCAGAGCCAGGGCAAGGGCGCAAAAAACCATTCTGCTGTGGGCGCCAGTCCATCCCAGCGCCCCCACGGCTTGGCATCAAACACCGTCACCACCACCGCGACACTCCACGCGGTAGCCCAGGCGACATAACACATCATGCGGAAACGACGGCAGAAATCCGCTGAAGCCTGCGACCAATGCCACTGCACAAGTTGATTCGCCCAAGCCATCGCAAGCACCAAGGTACCGGCTGCCGCGAGCCAGGCAGGCATCCCGTGCAGCATGAAGAAGCCAGTCATCACAAACACGGGTAAATGACCGAACACCAGCCCGCTCACGGCGTAGGAAACAACGACAGTCGCCGTCAGGCCTAGAACCACCGAGTTATAGAAACGCCATACCGCGCCGATTTCTGACCAGGAGGGATCGGCTCCAGGCGATATCGCCACCCACCGTCCCATGCTCAGGCGCTGAACATGTCGTTGCCGCTGGCCGGTGGCGCCACGCCCAGGTGGCGGTAGGCGGCCAGCGTGGCGATGCGCCCGCGCGGTGTGCGCTGCAGATAGCCCTGCTGGATCAAATAGGGCTCGATCACATCTTCAATCGTGTCGCGCTCCTCGCCTATGCTGGCGGCGATGTTGTCCAGGCCCACCGGCCCGCCGTCAAAGCGGTGGATCACGGCTTCGAGCAATTTGCGGTCCATCACGTCAAAGCCCTGCGGGTCCACGTCCAGCATGGCCAGCGCCTTGTTGGCGATGTCCAGCGAGATGTGGCCGCTGCCCTTGACGTCGGCGTAATCGCGCACGCGGCGCAGCAGGCGGTTGGCGATGCGCGGCGTGCCGCGCGAGCGGCGGGCGATCTCAAAGCCGCCGTCCTCGTCGATGGGCGCGTTGAGCAGCTTGGCGCTGCGCCGCACGATGCGGGCCAGCTCGTCGGGCGTGTAAAACTCCAGCCGCGCGACGATGCCGAAGCGGTCGCGCAGCGGGTTGGTCAGCATGCCGGCGCGCGTGGTGGCGCCCACCAGGGTGAAGGGCTGCAGGTCCAGCTTGATGCTGCGCGCCGCCGGGCCCTCGCCGATCATGATGTCGATCTGGTAGTCCTCGAGCGCGGGGTAAAGGATTTCCTCCACCACCGGGCTCAGGCGGTGGATTTCGTCGATGAACAGGACGTCGTTCTTTTCCAGGTTGGTCAGCAGCGCCGCCAGGTCCTTGGGTTTTTCAAGCACCGGGCCCGAGGTCTGCCGCAGGTTTACGCCCAGTTCGTGCGCAATGATGTGGGACAGCGTGGTTTTGCCCAGGCCGGGGGGGCCGAACAGCAATACGTGGTCCAGCGCCTCCTGGCGCTTCTTGGCCGCGCCTATGAAGATTTCAAGCTGGTCGCGCACCTTGGACTGGCCCACGTACTCGTCAAACAGCTTGGGGCGCAGCGCGCGCTCAATGGCCTCCTCACCGGGCGAGGCCGGCGCGGCCGACATTACCCGCTTGGCGGGCGGAAAGTCACCGGAGGAAAAATCGTCGGTCTGGATGGTCATAAGGCCCCCACGCTTGTCACTGCGTGTACTGCGCGAGGCCTTGCAGGCCGCGGTTCGCGAGACGCTTCGCCTCTGTCGCCTGTCCAAGCCTGCGCAGGCAGGCTTGGAGCCGCGAGCTCCAGCCCCTCGGGGGCCGCTGCGCCTGCGGCCTGGCAAAGCCGGTTCCGCGGCCCCTGCTTGGGTAGAAGAGAGTCCCTACGGTCGCTCATTTTCATTTCGCCAATGCCTTCAGCGCCAGCTTGATGCCGTCGCTCACGCCTATGTCCTTGGGCAGGGCCTTGAGCGCCAGCGCCGCGTCGCGGTCGCTGTAGCCCAGCGCCACCAGGGCCTGCAGGATGTCGGACTGGGCGTCATTGGCCACGCTGACCTGCACGCCGATGTCGGCGCCCAGCTTGCCCTTGAGCTCGAGCAGCAGGCGTTCGGCGGTTTTTTTGCCGATGCCGGGCACCTTGATGATGCGGCCGGCTTCCTGCTGGGTCACCGCCTGCGAGAGTTCCTCGACGCTCATGCCGCTGAGCACGCTGAGCGCGGTGCGCGGGCCCACGCCGGAGATCTTGATCAGCTGGCGAAAGGCCGCGCGCTCGGTGGCACTTCCGAAACCGTAGAGGATTTGCGCGTCTTCGCGCACCACGAAGTGCGTCAGCAGGCTGACTTTTTCACCCAGGCCGGGCAGGTTGTAGAAGGTGCTCATGGGCACCAGCACCTCATAGCCGACGCCGTTGCAGTCCACCAGGATTTCCGGGGGATTTTTTTCGGCCAGCTGGCCTGAGAGTCTTCCAATCATGGGCAAATCTTATCAGTCAGGCGCGAGCGCCTGTTTGGGCGGACAATTGCGTTTTGACCGGTGCCCGGCGCCGGTGTTTTGAGTTTTTCAGGAAACCCACCGCCTTGATCCTTCGCCACACCTTCACGCCGCCCAACAACACCCGCATGGGCCATTTGTGCGGGCCCATGGACAGCCATATCCGCACCATAGAGGCGGCGCTGGACGTCACGATCGCGCACCGCTTCGAGCAGTTCAAGATCGACGGTACCAAGGTCAAGGCGACGTTGGCGCTGGAAGTGCTGCAGGCCCTGTACGAAATTGCCCAGCGGCCCATAGAGCCCGAAACCGTGCAGCTGATGCTGGCCGGCGACACGGCGCTGAGCACCGCGCCCGACGGCGGCATCACGCTGTCCACCCGGCGCGCCGACCTGCGCGCCCGCACCAACAACCAGGGCACCTACCTGGAAAACATCGCCACCCACGACATCACCTTCGGCATAGGGCCGGCCGGCACCGGCAAGACCTACCTGGCCGTGGCCTGCGCGGTCGATGCGCTGGAGCGCAGCACCGTGCAGCGCATCGTGCTGACGCGCCCCGCGGTTGAGGCCGGCGAGCGCCTGGGTTTTCTGCCGGGCGACCTGAGCCAGAAGGTGGATCCCTACCTGCGCCCGCTGTACGACGCGCTGCACGAGCTGATGGGTTTTGAGCGCGTGCAAAAGGCGTTTGAGCGCCAGCAGATCGAGATCGCGCCGCTGGCCTTCATGCGCGGCCGCACGCTGAACCACGCGTTTGTCATCCTCGACGAGGCGCAAAACACCACGCCCGAGCAGATGAAGATGTTCCTCACGCGCATAGGCTTCGGCAGCAAGGCGGTGGTGACCGGCGACGTGAGCCAGGTGGATTTGCCGCGCACGCAGCTCAGCGGCCTGGTGGATGCCGAGCGCGTGCTCAAGCGCGTCAAGGGCATTGCCATCACCCGCCTGAGCAGCGCCGACGTGGTACGCCACCCGCTGGTGGCGCGCATCGTTGACGCCTACGACAAATCACCGGGCCGGCCGGCCCTTGTGGAGGAGGTCGCTGCCGAACCTGCGGCCACGCCGCCTCGCCGCGCCAGCGCAAGGAGCCGCAATGGCTCTTAAGCAGCTCAGCCTGTCGCTGCAGTTTGGCGACCTTCAGAACGCGGCGCGCCACCGCGCGGCCCTGCCGCGCCACAGCGTGGCCCGCTGGATACGCCACGCGCTCGCGCATGACGGCGAGATCACCGTGCGCATCGTCGATGCCGAGGAAGGCCGGGCGCTGAACCGCGACTACCGCCGGCGCGACTACGCCACCAATGTGTTGACCTTCGACTACACACAGGAACCCGTAGTGACGGCCGACCTGGTGCTGTGCGCGCCCGTGGTGGCCCAGGAAGCGAAAGACAACAAAAAGACGCTGCAGGCCCACTACGCCCATATGCTGGTGCACGGCACCTTGCATGCCCAGGGCTGGGACCATGAAACCGGCGAGCAAGACGCCGAAGCCATGGAGGCGGAGGAAATCCGCATCCTGGGGGGGCTGGGTTTTAAAAACCCCTACCGCTGAATGTCCGGGTCCCGCTCAGGACTCCCACTTGTCCATGTAGGCCGCGTAGCCGGCGCGCCAGGACGGGGTGCCGAAGACGCCGCTGCTTTGGTGCACCACGGAGATCGGCCAGGTGCCCATGCTGAGCCCCAGCTTCTCGGCTTCACGGCAAAAATCGAGGTCGTAAAAATGGAAATTGAACCGCTCGTCAAAGCGCAGGCCTTTGTCGATCAGCAACTGGCTCTCGCAGGCTAGCAACAAACCGTCCAGCAGCTTGACCGCCTGGCCCGACGGGCCAAAGACGCTGATGTTGGAGGAAGGGAAGCCGTCGCCGTGGCCCACCACGCCGCTCAGGTTTTCGCGTGCATCCCAGGTGAGTTTTTCATCAATAAAGGCCCAGCCCGGCTGGCGCGGCACGCGGCGCAAATTGCCGGCCAGGCCGACGATGTTGTATTTCTGGATGCCTTCCCGCAAACGGTCAGCCCAGAAAAAGTCGCAGAGGTGCAAGTCGTCATGGCAAAAAACCAGCAAGGCCGGCTGTGTGCGTGCTTCCTCGATGGCCTGGTTGTAGACGGTGGGCAGGCCGGCGGTATTGCTTTCAAACACCCGTACCTGTATACCGCCCAGCGGGTAATAAAGGGCCAGTGAGCGGCCCAGCGCGGTCTCGGTGAAGAAATTGTCAAAACTGGAGCGCGTGGCGACGACAAAACGGATCATGGGCAGCCTAAAGAGTGTGCAATGCCGGGCCGACAGCGAGACATTGTCCGCCGCCGATTCACCTGCCGGTTTATACCTCAGCCTCTCCTCGTCAGGTTGCCGGGTCGATCCGCAGCGGGATGGTGACCGGCCCGTCATTGACCAGGTGCACCTTCATGTCGGCGGCAAACCGCCCGGTTTGCACCTGCGGGTGCAGTGCCTGCGCCTGTGCCACAAAGTAGTCGTAGAGCCGGCGGCCCTCTTCGGGCGCCGCCGCGCCGGTAAAGCTGGGCCGGTTGCCGCCCGAGGCGTCGGCGGCCAGCGTGAACTGGCTCACGACGAGCAGGCCGCCCTGGACGTCTTGCACCGACAGGTTCATCTTGCCCGCCTCGTCGGAAAAGATGCGCAGCTTGAGTATCTTGGCCAGCAGCTTGTCGGCCTGCACTTCGCTATCGCCGCGCTCGGCGCACACCAGCACCAGCAGCCCGGGCCCAATCTGCCCGGCGGTCTCGCCCTCGATCACCACGCGGGCCTCGGCCACGCGCTGCAGCAGCGCCTTCATCAGTCGCCCACGCCGGCCGCGACGAACAGCGGCTTGCCCACCGGCCCCGCGAGAAAACTCACGAACTGCTGGGCCAGTTCCTGCTGCTTGCCGGAGGCCAGCGGCGCGGCGGTGTACGAGGTGTAGTTCTGCACCTCGGCCGGCACCGGACCGACGAACTTCAGGCCCTTGCCCCGGTAAAGCAGGATTTCGGTGATCGCGCCGAAGCCGATTTCCTGGCCCTTGCCTTTGATGACGTGCTCCATCACGGCGGCGCCGTCGGGGTAGCGCGTGGTTTTGCCCTCGACCTGCGCATAGACATCCATCTTCCTGAGCAGGCCTTCGAGGTACAGGCCGGTGGAGGCGCGGTTGAACACCAGCGAGTCGGCGGCCAGCACCGAGCGCTTGAGCGCCTCGGCGCTGGAGATGTCGGGCGTAGCTGCGCCTTCACGCACAGCCACGCCCATGCCGACACGGCCGACGTTGGCGCGCGTTTCGGCCAGCTTGCTGGCCGCCGCGAATTCGCCGATCACGGCGGGCGGCGCGATCACCACGTCGAAAGCCGGGTTGGACTCCATGCGTTTTTTCAGCTCGGGCGCGGTGTTGAACGTGATTTTCACGCCGTGGCCGGTCTGCTTTTCAAACGCGGCGGCCGCGGCCTTCAGGCCCGGCTCGATGGCGCCGGCGCTGAGGACCGCGATGTCCGCCGCATGCGCGGTGAAGGCCAGCAGCGCGCAGGCAAGGGCCTGGGCGGGAAGCAAGATGCGTTTCATGGAGGCTCCTGGACGAAAAAGGGCTGGGAAATTATCGAGGGGGTATCGGAAAAGAGGCCTTCCTTCAGATGAGGTCGGCCTCGTCGTCAAAATGCGCTTCCACGTCGCTGGGCAGCAGCTGGATGGTGGCGCGCAGGCCGGGCACGGCGCTCATCAGGGCCTGCTCGACGCTGGCGCGCACCGCCGCGGCCCGCCCCAGCGACCAGCTGGCCGGCATGTGCATGTGCAGATCAACAAAACGCCGCTGGCCGGCGCGGCGCGTGCTGAGGTGGTCAAAGCGGATGGTGGGATGGCCGAAGTCTTGCAGTACTTTCTGGATCTCGGCCATCACCTCGGGCTCCACGGCTTCGTCCATCAGGCCCTGTGAAGAGCGCCACACCAGCTGGCAGCCTTCCCACAGGATGTTGATGGCCACGCCTATGGCCACCACGGCGTCGAGCCAGAGCCAGCCCGTCGCGATCACAGCGCCTATGCCGACCACCACGCCCGCTGAGGTCCAGACGTCGGTCACCAGGTGCCTGGCGTCGGCCTCCAGCGCGATCGAGCGGTGCGCCTTGGCCACACGGAACATCACCCAGGCCAGCAGGCCGTTGAGGGCCGAGCTGCCCACCGCCAGCGCCAGGCCCCAGCCCATTTTTTCGAGCGGCTGCGGGTTCAGGATGCGATGGGCCGCGGCCCAGATGATGGCCGCCGCCGCGCCTATGATCAGCGCGCCTTCAAAGCCGGAGGAAAAATACTCCGCCTTGTGGTGGCCATAAGGGTGGTCGTCGTCGGCGGGCCGCTGCGCGATGGTGACCATCGCCAGGCCGAACAGTGCGCTGGCCAGGTTGACGAAGGACTCCATCGCATCCGACAGCAGCCCCACCGAGCCGGTGATGTACCAGGCCGTGGTCTTCAGCGCGATGGTGAGCACCGCGACGGCCACCGAGGCCTGCAGCATGCGCTGCGGCGTCAGGGCCTGGAAGGTGGTTGAGCTCATGGCGCTATTGTGTACGACGGTGATGGCGCCAAGGGTTGTTCCCAAGGCCGGCGCCCGGCGCGGCCGCTAGCATGGGTGCGCGCCGCAATCCCTGCGCGTGATCAACACAACGAACCACTCCTGAGGAATCACCCATGAAACTCCAGAAACGCAGTGTCGCCCTGGTGCTGGGCGCCGTGCTGGCCGTGTCGGCCGGCGCCCTGTTCGCGCAGGCCTCGGGCCTGACGCGCACGCTTGTCGGCAAGGCCGACGTGTCCGTGCCCGGGCGCGAGGCCGTGGTGGCCCGCGTCGACGTGGCGCCCGGCGCCAAAGCCGGCCGCCATACCCATCCCGGCGATGAAATCAGCTATGTGCTCGAAGGCGAGGCCACCCTGCTGATCGACGGCCAGCCGCCGCGCCAGGTCAAGGCGGGCGAGTCCTTCGTCATTCCGGCCGGCGTGGTGCACGACGCCCATAACACCACCAATGCGCCCATCAAGCTGGTCGGCGTTTACGTTGTCGAAAAAGGCAAGCCGCTGGCCTCGCCCGCACCCTGAGGCCGCGCGGCAGGCGCCGCCGCGCGGGCGCTGCAAGCTCCGGTCGCCGATGCGACAATGGCCGCCGGAGTAAAAACAACAATGTCCTATCCGCATCTGATCGCAGCCACCGCGCTGGCGCTGGCTGCGGCCGGCGCGCATGCGCAGGCCCCGTCGCCAAACACCTCATCCCCCATCCCCGAACCCCCAGGCATTGCGGCCGCGCCGGCCGCCCCTGTTGAAGCCGCCGTCCGGCAAGCCGGCTTCCTCAAGACCCTCAAAGGTGGCGTCCAGCTGCTGCAAGCGCCGGGCGAGGCGGCGCGGGTGGCGCAGGCCGGCGACGCGCTGCTGCCCGGCGGGCGCATCACGACAGGCCCCGACTCCGCCGCCAGCCTGGTGCTGCGCGACGGCAGCACGTTGGTGCTCGGGCCGTCCTCGCAAATGGAACTCACGGCCTTCAGCTTTGACGCCACCACCCATGAAGGCAATTTGCTGGCCTCGCTGCTCAAGGGCTCGCTGCGCATGATCACCGGCCTGCTTGGCAAGTCGCACCCGGAAGCGGTGCGCATCGAAACGCAATTCGCCTTTGTCGGCGTGCGCGGGACGGACTTCATCGTGCAGGCGGACGAGCAGCCATGAGCGGCCGTCCCTGCTTTTTTATCCCCGCCACGCTCGCCTTGCTGCTGGCGGCCTGTTCGGCCCCAGGTACCCGCGTGGTGCTGCTGCCGCAGGAAGGCGGTGCGCCGTCCGCCGTGGTGGTGCGCGCCAAGGCGGGCGCCGGCGCCGAGACCACCGTGTCCCAGCCCTACCAGCGGGCCACCGCGGCATCGGGCGCCGGCGGTGCGCCGCGGCTGGACCAGGCCGACCCGGCCAAGGTGCAGGCCGAGCACCGCTCGCTATTCGAGATGGCGCCGCCCCGGCCGCAGCGCTACACGCTGTATTTCGATGCCGGCGGTACGGTGCTCACGGCCGAATCGCAAGAAGTGCTGGAACAGGTGCTGGCCGCGGCGCTGGCCCGCAGCGGCGGCGACATGGTGATCACCGGACATACCGACACCGTGGGCTCGGGCGCCAGCAACGACGCCCTTTCGGCCCAGCGCGCCCAGCAGGTGCGCCAGATCCTGGCCGAGCGCCAGTTCCCGGCGGCGCGCATGGAGGCCGCGGGCCGGGGCGAGCGCGAGCTTGCCGTGCCGACGGCCGATGAGGTCGACGAGCCGCGCAACCGGCGCGTCACCATAGAGGTTCGTTAAAGCGGGGGAGGCTGCCGGCGGGCGTTCAGCCCAACGTCACGCGCGCGAACTTGCGTTTGCCGACCTGCAGCACATAGGTGCCGGCCGCCAGCTTGAGCGCCTTGTCGCTGACCACGCTGGAGTCCACGCGCACGCCGCCGCCGTCGATCAGGCGCGTGGCTTCGCTGCCCGAAGGCGCCAGGCCTGCGGCTTTCAGCAGCGCGCCTATGCCCATGGGCGCGCCCGTCAGCGACACCTCGGGGATCTCGTCGGGCACACCGCCCTTGCTGCGGTTGATGAAGTCCTGCTCGGCGGCGTCGGCCGCGGCGGCCGAGTGAAAGCGCGCGGTGATTTCCTTGGCCAGCGCCACCTTGGCGTCCTTGGGATTGCGGCCGCCGTCGACCTCGGCCTTCAGGGCCGCGATGTCGGCCTCGCTCTTGAAGGACAGCAGCGTGTACCACTTCCACATCAGCACGTCTGAGATCGACAGCACCTTGGCGAACATGGTGTTGGCGTCCTCGCTGATGCCGATGTAGTTGTTCTTGCTCTTGGACATTTTTTCAATGCCGTCCAGGCCTTCGAGCAGCGGCATGGTCAGGATGCACTGCGGCTCCTGGCCGTATTCCTGCTGCAGGTGGCGGCCCATCAAGAGGTTGAACTTCTGGTCGGTGCCGCCGAGCTCGAGGTCGCTCTTGAGCGCCACCGAGTCGTAGCCCTGCATCAGCGGGTACAAAAATTCATGCACGCTGATGGGGGTGCCGGCCTTGAAGCGGTCGTGGAAGTCGTTGCGCTCCATCATGCGGGCCACGGTGTAGCGCGAGGCCAGCTGGATCATGCCGGTGGCGCCCAGCGGCTCGCTCCATTCGCTGTTGTAGCGGATTTCGGTTTTGGCCGGGTCCAGCACCAGGCTGGCCTGGCGGTAGTAGGTCTCGGCATTGGCCTTGATCTGTTCGGGCGTGAGCGGCGGGCGCGTGCTGTTGCGGCCCGAGGGGTCGCCGATCAGGCTGGTGAAATCGCCTATAAGAAAAATGACTGTATGGCCCAAATCCTGGAGCTGACGCATTTTGTTCAGCACCACGGTGTGGCCGACATGAATGTCAGGTGCGGTCGGATCCAGGCCCAGCTTGATGCGCAGCGGAACCCCTGTGGCCTCGGATTTGGCCAGTTTTTGTATCCAATCGTTTTCCGGGATCAGTTCTTCGCAGCCTCTCAGGGTGGTCGCGAGGCCCATCTTTACACGGTCGGTGATGGGGTATTTTGTAACAAGCGCTTGATTCATAAGGGTTTTTCACATGTCGGGGGGTTGTCCGACAGATATACTGGCGGCTCTCCTGCATCCAGCGCGCCATTTTAGTTGGCCTGCAAATTGCTGATCAGGAACCACATCGTCTGGATGGCTCAGGCCCCACCCCTCAATCCAGGGCTGGCCATCAAAGCTCTCCATGTTTTATACAGCAGTCCGGCGCTTCGCAGCGTCCGATGCATTTTTGTTGGGAATTTTGTCTTGAAACTGCCAATCCCTTCCCAGATACTGCTTCCCGTCGCCCACAGCCTTCGCCGCCACCCCAAACGTGTCGCCGCCAGCCTCGCAGTCCTGCTGCTGGGCACCGGCGTCACAGCCTTCGGTGTGGCGCCCATGGCGCCCGATGCCGCCGACCTGCCGGTGCGCCAGGTGCTCGAAGCGGTGGAGTCCCTGCCCACGCAGGCCCAGACCGATTCCCTGACCGATTTCCGCTTCAAGCTGTTTCGCACTGAAAGCACGCGCAGCAGCGACACCGCCGACTCCCTGCTCAAACGCCTGAACATCGACGACAGCGCGGCCGCAGCCTTCCTGCGCAGCGACGCCAATGCGCGCCTGCTGCTGTCGGGCCGCGCCGGCAAGAACGTGACGGCCGAAGCCAGCGACAGCCAGCAACTGCTCAAGCTCAGCATGCGCTGGCCCACCGACGACGAAACGACGTTCAAGCGCCTGGTCGTCGAGCGCGGCGCCACCGGCTTTAGCTCCCGCGTTGAAACCGCGCCGTACGTTGCCACCGCGCGCCTGTCCAGCGGCAGCATCCAGACCTCGCTGTTCGCCGCCACCGACGATGCCCGCATCCCCGACGGCGTGGCCGTGCAGATCGCCGAAATTTTTTCCAGCGACATCGATTTTCGCCGCGCGCTGCGCAAGGGCGACCGCTTCAACGTGGTCTATGAATCCCTGGAGGCCGACGGCGAGCCGCTGCGTACCGGCCGCGTGCTCTCGGCCGAATTCGTCAACGCCGGCAGGCCTTACCAGGCCATGTGGTTCCAGCCCCCGGGCCTGGACGCCAACGGCGCCGCTCACAAGGGCGGCTATTACACGCTCGACGGCCAGAGCCTGCGCCGTGCCTACCTGAGCTCGCCGGTTGAGTTCTCGCGCATCAGCAGCGGCTTTTCGATGCGCTTTCACCCCATCCTGCAGAAGTGGCGCGCCCACCTGGGCACCGACTTCGCGTCACCCACAGGCACGCCCGCGCGCACTGTCGGCGACGGCGTGGTCGAGTTCTCCGGCGTGCAGAACGGCTACGGCAACGTGGTCTTCGTCCGGCACCGCAACGGCCATGAAACCGTCTATGCCCACCTGAGCAAGCTCATGGTGCAAAAAGGCCAGAACGTGAGCCAGGGCCAGACCATAGGCCTGGTCGGCAGCACCGGCTGGGCCACCGGCCCGCACCTGCATTTTGAATTCCGCGTCAACGGCGTGCACCAGGACCCGATGATGATCGCCAAGCAAAGCGAAGCCATCCCGGTCGCCGCGGCTTCCATGCCGCTGTTCAAGCAGCTTGCGGTGGGCGTGAGGACTCAGCTCCTGGCTGCAGCCTCCATCACACAAACCCGCGCTGAATAACGGCCTGCGGCAGAATAGCCGCATGCTCGATCTTTATATTGGCCTGATGTCAGGCACCTCGCTCGACGGTGCCGACGGCGTTCTGGTGGCGTTTGAGGGCGATAAGCCGAAGGTCCTTGCCGCCGCGACCGAACCCTTCAGCGAGGCTTTCCACGCCGAGCTGCTGGCGCTGAACGCGCCCACGCCCAACGAACTGCACCGTGCCGCCCTGGCCGGCAACCAGATTGCCGCGGTCTATGCCAGGGTCGTGGCCGCGCTGCTGGCCCAGGCTGCGGCGCTGGACATCTCGCCGCTGGACATCAAGGCCATAGGCGCGCATGGGCAGACCGTGCGGCACCAGCCGCAAAGAACATCGAGCGAGCCCGCGGGCGCGGGCTACACCTTGCAATTGAACAACCCGGCTTTGCTGGCCGAACTCACGGGCATCCGTGTGGCGGCCGATTTCCGCAGCCGCGACGTGGCCGCGGGCGGGCAGGGCGCGCCGCTGGTGCCGGCTTTTCACCAGGGCGTCTTCGGCCGAGAGGACGCCACGGTCTGCGTACTCAACCTGGGCGGCATTTCCAACCTCAGCGTGCTGCCCCAGGCGGGCGCCTCGCCGGTGTTGGGCTTTGACTGCGGGCCCGGCAATGCGTTGATGGATGCCTGGTGCCGTCAGCACACCGGCCAGCCTTATGACGCTGGCGGCGCCTGGGCCGCCGGCGGCAAGCTGCTGCCCGCGTTGCTGGACAGCCTGCTCGATGAGCCTTATTTCTCGCAGCCGATTCCCAAAAGCACGGGCCGCGACCTGTTCAGCCAAGCCTGGCTGGCCGGCAAACTCCAGCCTTTTGCCGGCGAGCGGCCCCAGGACATCCAGAACACGTTGACCGAATTCACCGCCAGGGCCTGCATCCTGGGCGTGAAGGGCTATGGGCAGGGCAGCGAATCGCTGGTCGTGTGCGGCGGTGGCGCCTTCAACAGCCACCTGCTGGCGCGCCTGCGGGCCGGTTTGCCGGCGCTGCGCGTCAGCACCTCCGAGCAGCACGGCCTGCCGCCGCTGCAGGTGGAAGCCGCAGCCTTCGCCTGGCTGGCGCGGCAACTGGTGCTGGGCAAGCCGGGCAACCTGCCCAGCGTGACGGGCGCGCGCGGCCTGAGGGTGCTGGGTGCGGTCTATCCCGCCTAGCAACTCCCTGCTGTTTTAAGGCAAGTCCTTGTAGGGCTCGGGCTGCGCCGCATCGCGCGGCCCCACGGTGCTCAGCCTGGCTTTCAGCGATTGCGGCCGCCCCGTCAGGATGGCCGCGTAGTTGGTGGTGTTGGACAGCACTTTTTTCACGTAGTCGCGCGTCTCGCTGAAGGGAATGCTCTCGGCCCAGATCGCGGCGTCCAGCACCGGGCCGTTGCGCCAGGTGCGCGGCCGGCCGGGGCCGGCGTTGTAGGCGGCCGCGGCCATGGGCATGGAGCCGTTGAAGTCGTCCAGCGCGAACTTGAGGTAGGCCGTGCCGATCGCGATGTTGGTGTCGCGGTCGTTGAGCTGGTCTTGCGTGAAGCCTTCCAGTCCTATTTTTTTGGCGGTCCAGCGCGCCGTGGCGGGCATGACCTGCATCAGGCCCGAGGCGCCCACGCCGGAGCGCGCGTCCATGATGAAGCGGCTTTCCTGGCGTATCAGGCCGTAGACATAGGCCGGGTCCAGGTTGATGGACTGGGCGCGCTTGGTCACCGTCTCGCGAAAAGGCATCGGATAGCGCTGGTCAAAATCGATCTCGCCCTTGGTGCGGTCGCTGGTGTTGATGCAGCGGTCCCAGATCTGGCGGTCGCAGGCGAACTGCGCGGCCGCCAGCAGGTCGCGGTCGGCCATGCCGCCGCGCTGGTGCAGGTTGGTGCTGTAGTTCCACTCGCGCGCGCCTTCGGGGCGCAGGCCTATGGCGATGGCGTAGGCAGCCCGGTTCAGGCCCGGGTTGGTCCGCGCGGCTTCTTTTTCCTCAGGCGTCAGCGGCGCGGGTTTGGCCGGCACGGTGATTTTCTGGCCGAGCTCTTCCAGCGCGAGCTGCTCGTAAAAACCGCGCACCGACGCGAAGGACTGCAGCAAGGCCAGGGCCTCGGCGCGCTGCGGCGAAATTGTGATGCCGGTGGGAATGGTCTGGGCCACGCCGGGCGTGGTGGCCACGACGGCGGGCTTGGGCGGCGCGTCGGGCGGCGCGGTGGCCAGCAGCGCGCGCGCCTTCCAGTAACTCCATGTCGGGTCCTTGCGCGCGTCCTCGCTCATGGCATTGACGGCCGCCAGCACCAGCGGCCAGTTGGGCTGGCTGCCGGCGCGCAGCGCGGCCCGCACCTTCCAGCCCAGCATGTCGTCGCTGAGGTCGCTGTCCTTGGTGACCTTCGCGAAATACTCCAGCGCGTCGCCGGCCGGGGCCGTGCCCAGCCGCGTGGCGGTCTGCCGGCCTATCACGCCCCAGACCCAGTTGCGCTCTTCGGTGTTGAGCTGCATGCCCCATTTGTTTTCCAGCTGGAAGGCCGCGCCGTCGATGTCGCTGATCGCCATCTTGATCAGCGCCAGCGTGATGATCTCGCGCCGCGACTTGCTCAGCGCGATGTGTTTGCCGGCCAGGAACTTGATGGGGCTGGCGTTGAGGTCGTTGACCATGCCCGCGGCGTCGGGGGCGACGATCTGCACGGCGGCCAGTGCCGAGCGCGGGCGGGTTGCTTCGGTGGCCAGCCGGGCCTTGATCCAGGCGTCCTGCGGCGTGAGGTTTTTCGTGCCCACCAGCCGTTCGGCGGCCGAGTTGCAGCCGTCATCGGCCTCGCGCTGCGCATACCAGTTCTTTTTGACCTCCTCGGCCAGGCGCGCGTCGGGCGCCGGGTTCTTCAGGTGCTCGACCAGCAGCGCGTAGCAGCGCACTTCCTTGTCGTCGTTCATGCGGTAGTTGGGATACTCGGCGGCAAAGCCGGCCCAGTCGCGGCGCTGGCCCAGCAGCAGCAGCCAGTCGTTGCGCAGCCGGTCTTCCTGGTAGGTGCCGGCGTAGCGGCTCAAAAAGTCCTGCACCTCCTGCGCGCCGGCTTCGCCCAGGCGCAGCTTGAGATCCCAGTAGGCGGCCCAAGGCTCCAGCGCGTGGCCCCTGGCCTGCGGCAGCAGCTGCGCCAGCCGGGCCCTGTCGCCGCGCTTGAAGGCCTTGTTCATCTCGATGATCACGTTGTCGGCCGCGCTGGCGGGCGCCTGGGCCGCGGCCGGGGCAAGCAGCGCGAAGCAGGCCATCGCGCCTAAAACCGGCGCCAGGGCCGCCGCCCGCAGGGGACTGGTAAGAAATTTGTATAGCATCTGGGACATTATGGACAAATTAAGCACTCGCAAAGCGCTGGTTGAAGCCCGTTTGAACATGCCTGACCGCCTGCAGCGGGCCGACCTGCTGCAACGTGTGATGCGCATCTGGCTGGTCGGTTCCACCCATGAGGTGATTGGCGCCTACTGGCCCATCAAGGGAGAGTTCGACCCGCTGCCCGCGCTGTACCGCTGGCAGGAAGACGCAATCCTGAGCCAGGGGGCTTCGTCAAATCCGGCGCTGGCAGAGGTAGAGACTGCGCAGCTTGCTACCGAAAGCATAGCGGCGCGGTCACCCCGCAAGATTGGCCTGCCGGTGGTCAACAAGTTGCACAAGACCTTGACTTTTCATGCCTGGTATCCCGGCTGCCCCATGGAGGAGGACGCCTACGGCATCCCGAAACCAAAAGATACAGAGGTGATTATTCCCACCCTGCTGTTCGTGCCCTGCGTAGGCTACGGGCCGGGCGGCTACCGGCTGGGTTATGGCGGCGGTTTTTACGACCGTACCCTGGCAACCCTGCAGCCGCGCCCCTTTACCGTGGGGCTGGGCTATGCGCAGGGCTGGTTGCCGGACATGGAACCTGAGCCGCACGACATCCCGCTGGACGCCATCCTCAATGACAAGGGTGTGGTTTGGCCGGTTTGATGGCGCAACGCCTGATCGCTGCCGCCTGGGGCGAGGCCCGGCGCCTTGCCGCTCTTTCCTGAGTCGCCGAACGCCTCATGACTACAAACACGCTCGACGGTTTTTTCATCAACCTTGACCGCAGTCCCGACCGGCTGGCGGCGATGCGCGGGGAACTGGCCCGCAGCGGGCTGGGCTTCGTCGAGCGTTTTGCCGCCACCGATGCCCGAGTGCTGGAGCGGCCCGCGGATTGTGCAATCCCGATGGCGGCCTACGGCGCTTTTTTGTCCCATCACGCGCTGCTGAGCCAGGCACCACCCGGCAGTTGCACACTCATTTTCGAAGATGACGTCCAGCTCGGCGACAACCTGGGTGGTTTGCTCTCGTCGCAGTCCTTGCGGGAGATGTGCGCGCACGACATCGTTTTCCTGGACTGCCAGCCCGCGCTGGAAATAGGCCTCCTCACCGAGCTTTACCGCGCCATGCTGGGCGCGATGCCCGACTTTCAGCGTACCGAGCTGCCGTCGGCCCTGCGCCGCCACGCGTCGACCGTGGCCCTGTACCCGGCACGCGGGCTCTACCGCTGGGGCGCGGCGGCCTACCTTGTCACGCCGCGCGGCAAGCAGAAGCTGCTTCCATGGCTGCAGCGAACCCTGGATGCCGGCCCGCCCGGAACCCTGGACATCCTCTACCGCAACCTGATCGAGGACGGAACCCTGGATGCCGCCGTCATGGTTCCCTTTTTTGCCACTCCCAGCCTTGAGGGGCTGCGCCACAGCACGATAGAAGGCCGCGAACAAAGCCTGGTGCCGTTTGCGCTGGGGAGCATGATCAGGCGCTTTTTTTTCGCCGGGCCCACTGATGGGATCGCGGATTTCCTGGAAACGGTTTTGCCGCAGAAGTTTGCACCCGACGGCGATGAACTGCTGGCCGAGATGATCCGCCTGACGGCCCTGGGATTGATGCGCGACCGCCAGTTTCTCGATTTCGGGGCTTGAGAAAGACCGGCCTCAACCCTTGGGCTTGTAAGCCACCACATCAATCTCCACTCGCGCATCCACCATCAAGCGCGCCTCGGTCGTAGACCGGGCCGGCTTGCCGCCCGTGAAGTAGCTCATGTAGACGCGGTTAAAGCTGCCGAAGTCGCGCGCGTCCTGCAGCCAGACCGTGGTCTTGCAGACGTCGTCCAGCGTGCAGCCGGCCAACGCCAGCGCGGCCTGAATGTTTTTCATGACCTGGCGGGTCTGCACCTCGATGCCGCCCTGCACGATTTCGCCTTTTTCATCGCCCGGCACCTGGCCGGAAACGTAGACGAAGTCACCGGCGCGCACGGCGGGCGAAAACGGGCGGGGCTGGTGGTCAGAGGCCAGGGGGGGATTTCCTAAATATTCCAGAGGCATGAAAAACTCCTTTTTAAGTTCCGTTTAATCCTAAAGATGAAAAATATTTTCAGAATTTCGCCTTTTATTCGGGTTTATCCTGAAAAATACCATTTATAGACCAATTAATCTTCAAGCGTGAAATTTAACTTCAATCAGGAGTTCTTTATGACCCGTGGAATCCGCATGCACCGCCGCACCGCCTTGTCCTCTCTGCTGGCCCTGGGTGCGGCCGGCGCCGGTTTCGGCCCGGCCGCCGCGCAGGGCGGCAAATCGGCCCTGAATCTGGCCATGGTGGCCGAACCGCCGACGCTGGACATCCAGTCCACGCCGGCAGACTTGGTCTGCATCATCATGCAGCACGTTTACGAGCCGCTGTTCACCTTCGATGCGAAGGCAGCGCTGGTGCCCATGCTGGCCGAGGCCATGCCGAAAATCTCGGCCGACGGCAAGCTCTACACCATCACCTTGCGAAAAGGCGTGATGCTGCACAGCGGCCGCGAACTCAATGCCGACGACGTGGTGGCCAGCCTCAAGCGCTGGATGGACGTTTCGCCGCGTGGCAAGTCGGTGGCGGTGCAAGTGGCCGACCTGGCGGCCAAGGGGCCGCTCACGGTGGACATCACGTTGAAGAACGCCTACGCGCCGCTGCTTTCGCAACTGGCTATGGCTTCGGGCATGGCGGCCATCATGGCCAAGGAGTCGCTGGCCCAGCCGCTGCGCGAGTATGTGGGCACCGGGCCTTACAAGTTCAAGGAACGCAAGCCCGACCAGTACGTGCTGCTCACCCGTTTCGACGGCTATGCTGCGCGCAAGGAAGCCGCCAGCGGCTATGGTGGCAAGCGGGTGGCCGCGGTGGAAGAGCTGCGCTTCGTGCCGGTGCCCAATGCCAACACGCGGGTGGAAGGCGCGCTGGCCGGCCAGTTTCACTACGCCGACCTGCTGCCGATCGAGGCCCTGCCGCGGCTGGAAAAGGCCGGCGGCAAGGTGGTGCCCATCATGACGCCTTCTTTCGGCTTTCCTTACCTGGTGTTCAACACCAAGGAAGGCTCGCTGGCGCACCAGCCTGTGCGCAAGGCGGTGCAGACCGCGCTGGGTGAAGGCGAAATGCTGGCGGCAGGTTTTGGCGACACGCGCTTTTTCGTTGCCGAGGGCAACCATTTCCCCAAGGGCACGCCTTTTTATTCGACAGCCGGCACCACCGCTTACAACGAGCGCGACGCAAAGAAGGCCAAGAGCCAGGCCGAACAGGCCGGCTACAAGGGCGAGCCGGTGCGTATCCTGACGAGCCGCCAGTACGACTTCCACTACAACATGGCGCTCATCATGGCCGAGCAGCTCAAGCGCGCCGGCTTCAAGGCCGAGCTGAACGTGGTGGAGTGGGCGACGCTGCTGCAGCGCCGTGCCGACCCCAAGCTGTGGGATATCTACATCACGCATTCCGGCTTGTTCCCCGAGCCCATGCTCTCGCCCCCACAACTGGGCGATGGCGCGCCGGGCTGGTGGAACTCGCCTGCCAAGCAGGAGGCGCTGGCCGCGCTGAACCAGGAGCCGAACCCGGCCAAGCGCGGGGCGCTATGGGGCAGGGTGCAGCAGGTGGTCTACGACGAGGTGCCCTACATCCAGGTCGGCAAATTCGCCAGCCTGTCGGCGCGCGCGCCGGCGCTGCAGGGTTACACGCCCTATACCTATCCGTTCTTCTGGAACACCAGCCTTAAGAGTTGAACCCCCACGCTCCCCCACTTCGAGCCTGCGGCGCGCTGCCCCTTTCCTCATATATGGGGGCCGTCCGCCTGCGGCCCGGCAAAGCCGGTTCCGCGGCTCCACTGGGTTAGTGTTAGTTCGTTTTTGGCCGGGGGTTGCTATGGAGCGCTTTCGAATGCACAAAAAGATTTCATCCCTATTGATTAGAACAAGGTCATGACACGGTATCTTTTGTCCCGGCTGGGTGGCATGCTGGTGGTCATGGCCATCGTGGCGGTGCTGGTGTTCATCCTCACGCGTGCCGCCCCGGGCGACCCGATCGCCGTGCTGCTGGGCGACCAGGCCACGGCTGAGGACATCGCCCGGGTGCAGAAAGTCTACGGCCTGGACAAGTCCCTGCCGGTGCAGTTCGCCTTGTGGATTCGTGAACTGGCACACGGCAACCTGGGCGAATCGATCTTTCTGCAGCGGCCCGTGACCCAGGCGCTTTGGGAGCGGGCCGAGCCCACCGCCTTGCTGTCGCTGATGGCGGTCGCGATTGCCGCGTTGATAGGCGTGCCCTGCGGCATCGTTTCGGCGGTGTTTCGCGGCAAGCCGGTCGACCAGGCCTTTACCGGCTTCGCGATGCTGGGCGCCAGCGTGCCCAGCTTCTGGTTCGGCCTGGTGCTGATGCAGATATTCGCAGTCTCCCTGGGCTGGTTCCCGGTCTCGGGCTATGGTGAGCCAGGCGCCTCGCTGGCCGACCGCATCCATTGCCTGGTGCTGCCCGCCGCGGTGCTGGGTGTGCTCAATTCGGCGCTGATCATCCGCTTTACCCGCGCCTCCATGCTGGACGTGCTGGGCGAGGACTATGTGCGCACCGCGCGGGCCAAGGGTTTGTCTGAAAACGTGGTGGTGCTCAAGCATGCGCTGCGCAACGCGCTGGTGCCCATCGTCACCGTCCTTGGCTTGACGGTGGCGCTGATGATAGGCGGCGCGGTGGTGACGGAAACCGTGTTCGGTTTGCCCGGCGTGGGCAACCTGGTGGTGAGCGCGGTGATTCGGCGCGACTACCCGGTGATCCAGGGCGCGCTGCTGGTGGTGGCCGCGATCTACGTGGTCATCAACTTCGCCATCGACCTGCTCTACACCGTCGTTGATCCCCGGGTGAAATACTGACATGCAGATGCCCCTGATTCTCCGCAAGCTGTTCCGTCGCCGCATCGTGCTGGCCGCGGCCATCGTTCTGGCGCTGGTCGTCCTGGTGTCGCTCTTTGCCGGTCCGCTGAGCGGCCTGGACCCGAACGAGACCGCCGTGAGCCAGCGGCTGTCCCAGCCCTCGTCCTCCCATTTGTTCGGCACCGACGAATTGGGTCGCGACCTTTTCGCCCGCATTGCCTTCGGCGGCCGCTATTCACTGACCATCGCATTGCTGACCGCGCTGGGCTCGGTGGTGAGCGGCACGCTGTTCGGCCTCGTCGCGGGATTCTTTCGCAGGCTCGATGCGCCGGTGATGCGTGTGGTCGACGCGATGATGTCTTTTCCCGACATACTGCTGGCGATCGCGCTGGTCGGCATCCTGGGGCCGTCAATGCTGAACGTGGTGCTGGCCCTGGTGCTGGTTTACACGCCGCGGGTGGCACGCGTGGTGCGCGCCTCCACCCTCGTGGTGCGCGAGCTGCTGTTCGTTGAGGCTGCGCGCGCCGTTGGCGTCTCCACCGCGCGCATTTTGTGGCGCCACATCCTGCCCAACCTGATGTCGCCCATCCTGGTGCAAACCTCCTTTATCTTTGCTTACGCCATCCTGGCCGAGGCCGCGCTGTCCTTCCTGGGCGTGGGCGTGCCGCCCGAGATTCCGACCTGGGGCACCATGGTGGCCGGCAGCCAGCAGTACGCCCACCAGGCGCTGTGGATCGTGCTGTTCCCGGGGCTGGCGATCATCCTCACTGCGCTCTCGCTGCAACTGCTGGGCGACGGCATTCGCGACCTGCTGGATCCACGCTTGAGGAAATCGATGTGAAGGAAATCGACGTGAACCGGTTGGAAGTCCGCCATCTCAGTACCTTTTTCGACACCGACGAAGGCCTGATACGCTCCGTTGCCGATGTGAGTTTCAGCATACGCCCCGGCAAGACCACCGCGCTGGTCGGCGAGTCGGGCTCCGGCAAGTCGGTGACCAGTCTCACGCTGATGCGCCTCTTGTCGCGCACCGCCTCCACCCAGGTCAGCGGCGAGGCGATGTTCACCAACCGCGCCGGCCAGACACTGGACCTGCTCTCGCTGCCCGAAGCCGGCATGCGGCGCATACGCGGCAATGAGATCGCGATGATCTTCCAGGAGCCCATGACCAGCCTGAACCCGGTCTTCACCGTGGGCGAGCAGATCGCCGAGTCGGTGCGCCTGCACATGGGGCTGGACCGCAAGGCCGCGCTGGCCCATGCGCTGCGCATGCTGGAGCTGGTCGAGATCCCGGCCGCCGCCCAGCGCCTGCACGAATACCCGCACCAGCTCTCGGGCGGCATGCGCCAGCGCGTGATGATCGCGCTGGCCATGGCCTGCAACCCGACGCTGCTGATCGCCGACGAGCCCACCACCGCGCTGGACGTGACGATACAGGCGCAGATTCTGGAGCTCATGCGCCGGCTGCAGGCCGAGACCGGCATGAGCATCCTCTTCATCACCCACAACCTCGGCGTGGTGGCGCATCATGCCGACGATGTGGCCGTGATGTACGCCGGCCGCATCGTGGAAGCCGCGCCGGTGCGCGAACTCTTTGCCCAGCCGCGCCACCCGTATACCCAGGGCCTGCTGGCCTGCCTGCCCGCGCAGCAGCGCAAGCGCGAACTGGCCAGCGGCCAGGCCGGCGCCAAACGCCGGCTCTACGCCATACGCGGCCAGGTCTCCAGCCCGCTGGCGCCGCCGCCGGGTTGCGCTTTTGAGCCGCGCTGCGACCTGGCGATCCCGTCCTGCCGCGACGCCATGCCGGCGCTGCTGGCGGCCGGGCCGACCCGCAGCGCGCGCTGCATACGCGTGGAAGAAACAGCTGTTGCCACGGTGGAGACGGTATGAGCGCCCCTTTGATCGAAGTCAAAAACCTCCAGCGTTATTTCGGCGCGGCCGCCAAACCGGTGCGCGCGGTCGACGACGTGTCTTTCAGCATCCAGCCCGGCGAGACGCTGGGCCTGGTCGGCGAGTCCGGCTCGGGCAAAAGCACCATAGGCCGCACCCTGCTGCGCCTGATCGACGCCACCTCGGGCCAGGTGCTGTACCGCGGCGAGGACCTGGGCACGGCATCGAGCAGCCGCATGCGCGCGCTGCGCAGCAAGCTGCAGATGATTTTCCAGGACCCCTATGCCAGCCTGAACCCCAAGATGCGGGTCAAGGACATCCTGGGCGAAGCCCTGCAAGTGCACGGCCTGGCCAAGGGCAAAGAGGCGCGCGAGGCGCGCATCGCCGAGCTGCTGGAACTGGTCGGCCTGCGCGCCGAGCATGCCAGCCGCTACCCGCATGAGTTTTCCGGCGGCCAGCGCCAGCGCATAGGCGTGGCGCGGGCGCTCGCGGTCGAGCCCGAGTTCATCGTGGCCGACGAGCCGCTGTCGGCGCTCGACGTGTCCATCCAGGCGCAGGTGGTCAACCTGCTGTGCGACCTGCGCGACCGGCTTTCGCTCACCATGCTGTTCATCTCGCACGACCTCGACGTGGTCGAGTACCTGTGCGACCGCGTGGTGGTGCTGTATCTCGGCCGCGTGATGGAAGTCGCGCCTACGGCCGAGCTGTTCGCGCAGCCGCTGCATCCTTACACGCAAGCGCTGCTGGCCGCCTCGCCCAAGCCCGACCCCGAACACAAAAGCGAACGCATCGCGCTCAAGGGCGACATCCCCAGCCCGGTCAACCCGCCTTCGGGCTGCGTGTTCCGCACGCGCTGCCCGCATGTAATCGACGCCTGCTCAGTGGCGCGTCCTGAGCTGCGCGACATGGGCAAGGGCCGCTTCAAGGCCTGCATACGCGACGATATCGCCGGCGCCCTGCCTGTCGCGTTTGTGCCCGCTGCTACATTGGCCGCTGCCTGACAATTCAAAAAATCTCATGACCACATTGCAAGACCTCCTGGACCCGCAGCTTGACCGTTCCTTCAAGGGCTTTCCGCACAACAGCGGGCCGGTTCGCCGCTCCGAGATGGGCAAACAGGGCTGGAACGTGCTCAAGGGCGACCTGCCGCTGCCGCTGGCCGTCGTCAAGCAGTCGGCGATGAAACACAACCTCGGCTGGATGCAGCGCTTTGCCAAAGGCCAGGGAGTCGATATGGCCCCGCACGGCAAGACCACGATGTCGCCGCAGCTGCTCAAGCGCCAGCTCGACGAAGGCGCCTGGGGCCTGACCTTCGCCACTGTCACGCAGATGCGCGCCGGCATCACGGCCGGCGCCAAACGCCTCATCATCGCCAACCAGGTGGTGAACGCCATGGACCTGGCCGGCATCCAGGGCATGCTGCGCGAATACCCGGGTTTGCGCATCGTGTTCCTGGTGGATTCAAAAGCCCAGCTGGCGCTGATCGAGGCCTGGGCTCGCGCCAATGCCGCCGCCATGGTTTCGCCCTTCGAGGTGCTGCTGGAGATCGGCGTTATGGGCGCGCGCACCGGCGTGCGCAGCGAGGCCGATGCCATAGCCCTGGCCGCCGCCATACGCACCAGCCCGGCCTGCCGCCTGGTCGGCATAGAAACTTATGAAGGGCAGGGCGCCACCGGCGATTCGGCGGCCGACAAGGCCTATGCCGATGCGCTGATGCGGCGCACCTGCGACATTGCCCTGGCTTGCGACCAGCAGGGGCTGTTCGACAGCGAGGAAATTTTGATGACGGCCGGCGGCTCGGCCATCTTCGACCTGGTCAGCGGCTGGCTCACGCCCAAGCTCTCGCGGCCGGTGCGCGGCCTGCTGCGTTCGGGCTGCTACATCACGCATGACCACGGCAACTACAAGCGCCTGGTCGGCGCCGTCAATGCGCGCCTGCACGACAGCGACGGCCTGCAACCGGCCATCGAGGTGTGGGCCACGGTGCAATCCTGCCCCGAACCGGGCCTGGCCATCCTGGCCGTGGGCCGGCGTGACCTGTCCTACGACCTGGAAATGCCGATACCGCTGTCCTCGATAGGCGCACCTGGCGCCGCGCCCGTGGCCGCTCCCGCGGACTGGAAGGTCACGGCGCTCAACGACCAGCACGCCTACCTGCGCGGCAGCGGCCCCGAACTGGCCGCGCTCAAGGTCGGCGACCTGGTCGCGCTGGGCATCTCCCATCCTTGCACCACCTTCGACAAATGGCGCTGGATGCCGGTTGTCGATGAGAATTACACGGTCTGCGATGCCCTCGTCACTTGCTTCTAAACTGCTGACCTCCTTCATGGGCCGCGCGGCTTCCCGCGCGCCGCAACCAAAGTCCTCATGACCTCACAAGTTCTTGCCAAAATCGCCGACGCCATCGCCAGCGCCCCCACGTCCCGGCGCAGCGTGCTGGAGTTGATCCTGCAAGACCCCCAGCGCGTGCTGGACGAAAGTTTTGAGCAGCTGGCGCAGCGCGCGGGCAGCTCGGTGCCCACCATCATGCGCACCTGCCGCGACCTGGGCTACCCGGGCCTGCGTGAGTTCAAGCTGGCGCTGGCGCAGGAAATGGCCGTGGGCGGCTCGCCGCTGAACCGGCGCGTGCGCCTCGACGACGATACCCGCCAGGTGATCACCAAGGTGACGCGCGGCGCCGCCATCGTGATCAACAGCGTGCAGGCCCAGCTCAGCGTGGAGGCAACGCAGGCGGCGGCCGACGCCATCGTCGCCGGCGCCCGGGTTGATTGCTACGGTGTCGGCGTTACCTCCAACTTCATGGCCTCGGACTTGCAGGCGCGCCTGTTCCGCATGGGCCTGGCCGCCAGCAGCTACCTGGACCCGCACCTGCAACTGATCTCGGCCGCCACCATCGGCCCGCGCGGCGTGGTGATGGCCATCACGCATGTCGGCGGCATGCCTTCTTTGCTGGAGGCCGTGGATGTGGCGCGCTCGCAGGGCGCCACCGTCATCGCGCTGACGCAGCCCGGCTCACAGCTGGCGGCCTTGGCCGACATCGTGCTGGGTGTGGAAGTGGCGCCCGACCCGGTGATGCCGGTGGGCCCCGAAGCCTACCTGGCGCACCTGACGGTGATCGAAATTCTCACCGTGCTCGTGGCGCAGCGGCTGGGCGACAAGGCGGTGAACCGGCTGGCAAACATCCAGCGCACGCTGGAGACGCGCGGCGTGGACATGCACCACCATCCCCGGCTCGACTGGGACGAAGACACCAAGCTCACGACAGGAAAAGTGCGATGACCCGCGCCACCCTGCTTGAAAACGGCCTGTTGGTGGACGGCTCCGGCGCGCCAGGCCAACCCGGCGATCTGCTGCTGGTGGATGACCGTATCGCGGCCGTCGGCCCGGGCCTGCGCCACCGCCTGCCGCAAGGCCTGGCCATCGCCGACGTCCAGGTGCACGATTGCACCGGCCTTGCCATCACGCCCGGCTTCATCGACGTCCACACCCACGACGACGCCATCGTGCTGAACGCGCCCGGAATGTTTCCCAAGCTGTCGCAGGGCATCACCACGGTGGTCACCGGCAACTGCGGCCTGTCGGTCGCGCCCTTCGTGGTGGAAGAACCGCAGGGCGCCCTCACCCTGCTGGGCAATTCGTTCAAGTACCCTTCGGTGGATGCCTATGCAGGGGCGGTGGCCGAGGCGCAGCCGGCCGTCAACGTGGCGCCGCTGATCGGCCACACCACGCTGCGCTATGCCTGTATGAAGGACCTCAGCCGGCCGGCCACGGCCGATGAAGTGGCTGCCATGTGCGCTCTGCTGGAGCAGTGCATGGTCCAGGGCGCGATCGGCATGTCCTCGGGCCTGTTTTATGCCGAAGCCATGCCGGCGCCGGCGGCCGAGGTGACCGCGCTGGCGCGCGTGGTGGCTCGCCATGGCGGCATTTATGCCACCCACATGCGCTCGGAGATGGCCGAGATCCTGGAGGCCATGCACGAGGCCAGTGACTGCGCCTTCGAGGCCGGCGTGCCGCTGGTGATCTCGCACCACAAATGCGCCGGCCCGGACAACTGGGGCCGCACGCGCGAGACGCTGCCCTTGATCGATACGCTGGCCAAGCGCCAGGACATCGCGATGGATGTCTATCCCTATGTGGCCGGCTCGACGGTGCTGCGTGAAGACCTGGTCGACGGCGTCATCGACGTCCTCTTGAGCTGGTCCACCCCGCATCCCGAAATGATGGGCCGCACGCTGGCCTCGATTGCCGAGGAATGGGGCGTGGACCAGAAAACCGCCTGCCGCCGCCTGCAGCCGGGCGGCGCCTGTTATTTCCAGATGCACGAGGACGACGTCAAGCGCGTCATCGCGCACCCGCTTTCCATGATCGGGTCGGATGGGTTGCCGCACGACAGGCATCCGCATCCGCGGCTGTGGGGCGCTTTTCCCCGCGTGCTGGCCCGCTACTGGCGTGAGCAGAACCTCTTCCCGCTCGAAACCGCGATCTACAAGATGACCGGCCTGTCGGCGCGCAACTTCCGCCTGCACCAGCGCGGCCAGCTGCAGCCCGGCTGGCACGCCGACGTCGTGGTGCTGGATCCGGCCCGCGTGCGCGACGTGGCGACCTACCAGGATCCGATCGCGGTGTCGGAAGGCATCGAGAAGGTGTTTGTGAACGGTGAGCTGGCCTATGTCGCCGGTGATGCCGATGCAGCGCATGCCGGGGTGCAGGCGAGGGCAGGGCGTTTGTTAAAGCGCGGCGCGGCCTGAGCCCAAAGCTGCTGAGGGGCTCCCAACCCAGCAGGGGCCGCGGAACCGGCTTTGCCGGGCCGCAGGCGCAGCGGCCCCCTCACGTGATGAAAGGGGCAGGGAGAAGCCGAAGGCTACACGCAGTGAGCGACCGTGGGGGCTAATCAAGACTATCCACCGTGTCCGGATCCGGCACATCCCCAATCGCCTCGCGCGTCAGCGCGGCCTGGCTTTTGAGCCAGTCGCAAAAAGCCACAACCTCGGGCCTGGCCACGTTGCGCGGGCCCACGATCAGCCAGTAGCTCATGGGCGACTCCATGCGCGTTTGCGGCAGCGGCTCGACCAGGTCGCCCGAGGCCAGGCTTTCGGCGATCAGTGGCAGGCGCGCCAGCACCACGCCCTGGCCCGTCAGCGTCGCCTGCACCATCTGGTAGGCGTAATTGAAGTACAGCCAACGCTTGGCCTCGAGCTTGGGGCTGGCGTGCTCGTCCAGCCAGCGCCGCCAGGTCAGCCATTCCAGGTGGGTCTGGTGGGCGTCGCCGGCCTCGATCAGCGTGAACTGCGCGAGGTCGTCGGGTTTTTTCAGGCGCGGCCCGCTTTTGAGCAGCCAGGGGCTGATGACCGGCGTGATCTGCTCGCCGAAAAGCCGTATCGCGCCCGGCGGCATGTGGCTGGCCGGGGCGTAGCGCAGGGCTAAATCCAGGTCCGAGATGTCCAGGTCCACCGCGACGTCCGACGCATCAATCCGGATGTCGATGTCGGGGTTGTCGCGCTGAAAGCCCTCCAGCCGCGGGATCAGCCACATCGAGGCGAAGGAGGCGAAGGTGGTCAGCGACACACTCTTGCGCCCGGCGCTCTGGCGTATCTGCCGCACCGCGTTGTCTATGCGCTCCAGCGAAGGAGTGACGGCCCGCAGCAGGATGCCGCCGGCATTGGTCAGCTCCACGGCCCGGGTGTGGCGGTGGAACAGGCTCACACCCACGTCCTCCTCCAGGCCCTGGATCTGGCGGCTCACGGCCGACTGGGTCAGGGCCAGTTCCTCCGAGGCGGCGCGAAAGTTGAGGTGCCGCGCCACGGCCTCGAAAGCCCGGAGCTGGCCGGCGGAAATCGGCCGGGAACGCAAGTGTGTTTGTGAATGCAGCATGACAGTTCGGGTGTATTAGGGCAATTTCGGCCTGATTGATTGATGCGATTATGGAATGAATAGCTTACCGCGATTTCATTGGACCGCGCAAGCCGGCGGCGAGATGATTCAACCCTCATCACTCACTTTGTGCCTTTTTTGGAGAACACCATGGAACACTCAGCTTCTCACGCAGGCGACCGCTTTTTGCAACAGGCTACCGATGCCACCACCGGCCAGGTTGACGGGTTGGCGGGCTTCTGGAAGCTGGGTGCGGGACGGGCCCTGACCTTGCACGCCACCCAGGCCGGTGTGTTGCGAATTGCGCATGGCCGGGTCTGGGCCACCTTCGATTCCGCCAGCCTGGACGCCGAGGTGCGCGCCGGCGACCATTTCCTGAGCCGGGGCGAGAGCCTGACGCTCAAGGCCGGTGAGTCGCTGGTGATGGAGTCCTTCAGCGCGGGCCATGCCGCATCGGCCTACTTCAGCTGGGAGCCTGTTGCGGCCTGCGCCGCCGTCAGGCAACCCGCCGAGCCGGCCGGCTGGCGCGCCGGCGTGCTGCAGCCGTTGAGCGACCTGCGCGCCGCCTTCGGCCTGGCCACCGGCGCCCTGGGACGCCTGGCCCGCGGCCTGGTGCTGGGCGCGGCAGCGGCGATTGAAGCCCTGCTGACCCCGCTGGCCATGGTTTTTTTGACCGCCCGCGCCCGCCCCATGGCGGCCGGCCACGACTTTGACGCCTACAAAAACGACCAGCGCCGGCACCCGCACAACTACAACGTGCTGGCCATGTCCAACCTGGTGTAAACAGTTCTAGTCAGTGGCTCCTTCCGGAAGGGAGCTTTGAACCCGCGGCCGCAAGGCTGCGGGTTTTTTTATGCGCGGCTTTTTTTGGCCGGCGCCGCCTTGGCTTGGGTTTTGGCCTTGGCGGGAGCTTTTGCTTTCGGTTTTGGTTTTTTGGCTGGTTTGGCCGCGCGCGCCCTGAGCGCGCATTCCAGCGCCAGGCGGGCCCAGGGCAGCATCAAGGACGGCGATTCCATGGCCTCTTCGGGCGCGCTGTAGTAGCCGAGGCTGTGCGGGGAGCGCACACCGTTGCGGGTCATCTCGTAGGTGAAGCGGCCGCAGCCCTGGGCCTCGAACAGGCCGCGCGTGGCCTCGTCGGCCTTGAGCCACAAGGTCTCGCCGCTGCCCAGGTCGGCCACCAGGGCGAAGGTCAGGCCGCCGGTGCTGATGCCGAAGCCGCCGAACATGCGTTTGGCCGTGCAGGGCCCCACGCCCGACAGGAGTTCGCAGCAGTACATCGCAAAATCATTTTTGGGTGAGGCCATGGCGCAACGATAACAAAGCGCGAGCGCTTGCATCAACCGCGGTTTTGCCTCCGCTGTCACCCAAGGGCGCGCCAAGCGCCCGCGGGCCGCGATAATTTGCGGCATGACCGCCGCATCCCAGACCCGTTCCCTTCCCGCTTCCGTCACGCCCCATGGCGGGCCGCCCGTGCGCGTGGTGGTCATGGGTGTGGCGGGCTGCGGCAAGTCGGCGGTCGGGCGCCTGGTGGCGCAGCAGCTCTCGCTGCCGCTGATCGAGGGCGACGACTTCCATCCGCCCGGCAATATCGCCAAGATGCAGCAGGGCATCGCCCTGACTGATGAGGACCGCGAGGGCTGGCTGCAGCAGCTGGGCGCCGAACTGGCGCGCCACCCCGAGGGGGTGGTGCTGACCTGCTCGGCCCTGAAAACCAGCTACCGCGACAGCCTGCGCGCCGCGGCTGCGGGCCTGCGCTTTGTGCACCTGGCCATCAGCCAGGCCGAGTCGCTGCGCCGCGTGTCCGTGCGCCCCGGCCACTTCTACCCGCCCAGCCTGGTGGCCAGCCAGTTCGAGGCCTTGCAGGATCCTTCAGCCGAGCCCGGCGTGCTGACCCTGGCCGGTGATGCGCCGCTGGAATCACTGGCGCAGAGCGCGGCGGACTGGCTGGCCGGCGCCCATCCTTGACGCACTTGAATCAGGGCGTGCGCGCCTTCATGGTGTCCACCACCAAGTCATGCAGGGCCTGCGCGGCCGCCGACAGGCTGCCTTCCTGCCGGCGCACCAGGTAGATCTTGCGCGTCAGGCCGCTGGCGGCCAGGGGCCGGGTCGCCAGGCTTTTGCGCTCAAAGTGAAACAGCGTCAGCGCGGGCACCACGCTGATGCCCAGCCCGGCCTCAACCATGCCCGCGGCGGTGGCCAACTGGTCGACTTCGAGTACGGTGTTGGCCTGCTGCGGATGCAGCGCCGCCTCCAGCGCCTGGCGCACGCTGCTGTTGCGCGACATGTGGATGAAAGGGTAGGGCGCCAGTTTTTTCAGCGTCGGCGAGGCCTCGGCCGCCAGCGGGTGGTCCTTGCGGCACACCAGGTAAAAGCGGTCGGTGCAGACCAGCCGCGTGCTCAGGCCCGCATGGCTGACGCCGGTGGAGGCCAGCGCGAAGTCGGCCTTGCCGCTCCTCACCAGGTCCACGCAGGCGTCCGACAGCAGGTCGCTGAGGTTGAGTTCTATGCCGGGCCAGGCCTTCCTGAATTCGGCGAACACCGCGGGCAGCCAGCCCGCCGCCAGCGAGGGCAGGGCGGCGATGTGCACCCGGCCCTTGCGGCGCTCCACATGGTCGTTCAGGTCGACCAGGGCCGCGCCGAAATCCTCGACCAGGCGGCGCGCCGAGGTAGCGAAGAGCCGGCCTTCGGCCGTCATTTCCACGCTGCGTGTGTCGCGGTCGAACAGCCGTGTGTTGAGCTCGCCCTCCAGCGTGCGTATCAGCGCGCTGAAGGCCGGCTGCGAAAGATGGCAGGTGGCCGCGGCCTGCGTGAAGCTGCGCTGCTCGGCCAGGGCCAGGAAGGCGCGCAGCTGGCGCAAGGAGAGGTTGGGTTGGGCCATTTATCTGTGGTTCAAATTAATAGATCAGTATTTTCTATTTTACAAATAAGTGCCTAGAGCCTAGATTCAGGGCTTGCACGGCACGCCCATGACTCCATCCCCTCCTTCCCCTTTGTTGATAGGCTGCGCCGCCGGTTTTTCCGGCGACCGCGTCGACGCCGCCGGGCCGGTGGTGGACACCTTGATCGCGCGCGGCGGGCCGGCCTTCCTGATTTTTGAAACCCTGGCCGAGCGCACGCTGGCACTTGCGCAACTGCGCCGCCGGGCCGACCCCGATGCCGGCTTCGAGCCGCTGCTGGACGACATGCTGCGTCCCGTGCTGGCGCGCTGCCTGGCGCACAAGATTCGCATCGTGAGCAACTTCGGCGCCGCCAACCCGCTGGCGGCCGCGCGCCACATCCAGGCCATGGCCGCCGGCATGGGCCTGCCCGCGCCGCGCATCGCCGTGGTGGCGGGCGACGACCTCTCGGGCGCGCAGCATGAGCCGCTGCTGCGCGCGCAGCTGGGCGCGGCCATGGACGGCATACGCAAGGTCAGCGCCAACGCCTACATAGGCGCCGAAGCCATCGCCGCCGCACTCGACGCCGGCGCGCAGATCGTGGTCGCCGGGCGTGTGGCCGACCCGTCATTGACGGTGGGGCCGGCCATGTCGCATTTCGGCTGGCGCGCCGACGACTGGGACCGGCTGGCGCGCGCCACCATGGCAGGCCATTTGCTCGAGTGCGGCGCCCAGGTCTGCGGCGGCTATTTCGCCGACCCCGGCTACAAGGAGGTGCCGGACCTGCACGCCGTGGGCTATCCCATCGCCGAAATCGACAGCGACGGCCACTGCGTGATCGGCAAGGCGGCGCGCACAGGCGGTGTGGTCAGCCTGGCCGGTGTCAAGGAGCAGCTGCTGTATGAAGTGCACGACCCGGCCGCCTACCTCACGCCCGACGTGGTGGCCGACATCAGCGCCGCGCAACTCAGCCAGGCCGGCCCCGACCGCGTGGCCTTGAGCGGCGTGCGCGGCCATGCGCGGCCGGCCAGCCTCAAGGTCAATGTCTGCCACGAAGGCGGCTGGCTGGCCGAAGGTGAAATCTCTTATGCCGGCCCGCGCGCCGAAGCACGCGCCCGCCTGGCCGCCGAAGTGCTGCGCCGGCGCCTGCCGGGGCTGGCGCTGCGTGTGGACCTGATAGGCGCGCTCAGCATCATGGGCGATGACGCCGGCCGTTTGCTGGCGCATACCCCCGCGGGTGATGCACGCGACGTGCGCCTGCGCGTTGCCGCGACCCATTCCGATCGCGCGCAGGCCGAGCGCCTGCCGCGTGAGGTCACCGCGCTGTACTGTTGCGGCCCGGCCGGCGGCGGCGGCGTGCGCACTTCGCTGACGCCCAGGCTCAATACCCTGTCCTGCCTGGTGCCGCGCGAAGCGGTGCCGCTGCGCTTTGAGATGCTGGAGGGCGTGCAATGAGTGCCGGTATTACCGTGCCGTTGTACCGCGCCGCCCACGGCCGCACCGGTGACAAAGGCAACCGCTCCAACATCAGCGTGATCGCCTGGCACCCCGATCTTTACCCCGTGCTGCTGGCGCAGGTGACCGAGGCCGTGGTGGCCCGGCACTTTGCCCACAGGCGGCCGGCCCGTGTGCAGCGCTTTGAGCTGCCGCAGCTGGCGGCGCTCAATTTTGTGCTCGACGAGGTGCTGGACGGCGGCGTCAACGACGCGCTGAACCTGGACACCCATGGCAAGGCCCTGTCCTTCTGGCTGCTGGATTTGCCCATAGAGATTCCCGCCGCGCTGGCGCCCTTGCTGGCGGGCCCGTCCTGAGGCTTTCGACGCACGGCGACTGACTTTCAATTCAAAAAAAGGAGACAACATGACCCCCTCAACACCCCGTTTCACCAGCCCGCGCCTGCGCCCCCTGGTGCTTGCCGCCGCCGCGCTCTGCGCGCTGGCGCCCGCGCTGGCGCCGGCCCAGGGCTTTCCCGACAAGCCCATCACCTTTATCGTGCCCTTTGCCGCCGGCAGCGCCACCGACCAGCTGGCGCGCGCCATAGGCCAGGCCGTGACCAACGACAGCAAGGCCAGCGTGGTGGTGGACAACAAGCCCGGGGCCAACAGTTTTATAGGCGCGCAGGCGGCGGCCAAGGCCAAGCCCGACGGCTACACCGTCTTCATCACCACCAACACCACGCAGTCGGCCAATGAGCATTTGTTCAAGAAGTTGCCCTACGACCCGGTCAAGGACTTCGCGCCGCTCACGGCCCTGGGGCGTGGCGGCCAGATCATGGTCGTCAACCCGGCGCTGCCGGTCAGCAGCGTGGCCGACTTCATCAAGCTGGCCAAATCCAAGCCGGGCAAGCTGTCCTTCGGCAGCGGCAGCTCTTCCAGCCGCGTCGCGGGCGAGCAGTTCAAGCAGATGACGGGCACCTACATCCTGAACATTCCCTACAAGAGCAACCCGCCGGCCGTGACCGACCTGCTGGGCGGGCAGATCGACATGATGATCACCGACATGGCCACCGGCCTGCCGCAGGTCAAGGCCGGCAAGCTCAAGGCCCTGGGCGTGTCCACGCGGCAGCGCTCGCCGCTGGCGCCGGATGTGCCCACCATAGACGAGGCCGGCGTGAAGGGCTATGAGATGACCTACTGGTTTGCCGCCTACGCGCCCGCCGGCACGCCGGCCGACGTCGTGGCCAAACTCGCCGACATGCTCGCGCGCGCCGCGCGCAGCCCCTCGGCCGCGCCTTTCTACCAGTCCAGCGGCACCGAGATCTTCACCAGCAACCCGGAGGGGCTGCGCAAGTTCCAGGCGGACGAGACCCTCAAGTGGGGAAAAATCATCAAGGCGGCAGGCATAGAGCCCGAATAAGGGCAGGGGGCCGCGGGGTTTCGGGATTCAACTATTCGTAATGCATTACGTTTAAGTAAAATTCCCGGGCAAAGCCGGCGGCGGCTGCTCCGCCCTGCGCCGCGCCCCACCCAGGAAACCCCATGTCCAAAGCCTTCGCCTCCCAGTCCGACCTGACGGACAAGACCATCACCTTCGAGCAGCTCAGCGCGCATTGCTGGGCCTATACCGCCGAGGGCGACCCCAATTCCGGCGTCATCATCGGCGACAAGTTCATCATGGTCAGCGACGCCACGGCCACACCCGCGATGGCGCAAGACCTGATCAAGCGCATACGCAGCGTCAGCAACAAGCCCATCAAGTACGTGCTGCTCACGCACTACCACGCGGTGCGCGTGCTGGGCGCCAGCGCCTATGCGGCCGAGGGCGCGACCGAAATCATCGCGAGCCAAGGCACTTATGAGCTGATCGTCGAGCGCGGCGCGCAGGACATGCAAAGCGAGATGGAGCGCTTCCCGCGCCTCTTTCGCAACGCCGAAAGCGTACCTGGCCTGACCTGGCCGACGCTGGTGATAGACGGCGGCAACCCTGTGAAGGGCGAAAAGCCCGGCAAGCTGGTGCTGGACCTGGGCGGCGTCAAAGTGCAAGTCTGGCACCCGGGCCCCGGGCATACGCGCGGCGACACGATTGCCTGGATCGAAGAGGAAAAAGTGCTGTTCTCGGGCGACCTGGTCGAATACGAGGCCGGTGTCTACACCGGTGACGCCCAGCTCGAGGAATGGCCCGCCACCCTGGAAGCCCTGCGCGCGCTCAAGGCCGAGGCCATAGTCCCCGGCCGCGGCGAGGCCATGAAGGGCGCGGCCAACGTCAACAAGGCGCTCGATTACACCAAACGCTGGGTCGAAACCCTGTACAAGGCCGGCAAGGAAGCCGCCGCCGCCGGCATGGACCTGAAAGCCGCCATGGCCCACACGCGCAAAAGCATGGACCCGGTCTTCGGCCATGTGTTCATCTACGAGCACTGCCTGCCGTTTGACGTGAGCCGTGCCTTTGACGAAGCCAGCGGCATCAAGAACCCGCGCATCTGGACCGCTGAGCGAGACCAGGAAATGTGGGCCGCGCTGCAGGGCTAGGGGCCGGCTCAGGTATCCAGGTCCAGCCCGGACAGCAGCCCGGCAAAAGCATCCAGCGCGGCCTGGCCGTCCATGTGCTCCATGCGTTCCAGCACGTCGTCATCCTCGACCAGGCAGTAGCCCAGGCTGAAGCGCTTGAAGCGCCGGGCGGCCAGCTCGCCGTGGTGCAGGACCTGCAAGTTGGTATGGCGGCTGTCCTGGCGTATGCGCTCGAGCAGCGCCAGTACCTGTTTCTGCCCGCCCTCCAGCTGCTGGCAAAAACGCATGCCATCAAAGATCAGCAGGCCGGTGATGCCACGCTCCGCGTTGGCCTGCCGGGCCTTGGCGGCGATGTCTCCCACGACGCTGAGCGGCGCTTCGGGGGCCAGCGTGCTGACGTAAAGGATTTCATACAGGGAGGTGCTTGTGAGTGTCATCGCGGCACAATGTAGCGGCACGCCTTGCACCGCACAATGTCAAAAGACACAGGGATATGCGGTGAACCGGTTCTAAGATGGGCTTTTTATGAACATCCCAACGCCAACTTCAGCGATCTGCCCGCCGCAGTGCAATGCCTGCGGTTTGCGCAAGACCGGGGCCTTCATGCCGGTGAACGCCGAAGAGCTGAAGTTCATCGAAGCCTTCCGCACCGGTACCACCGCGGTGAAGGCCGGCGCCACCATACTCCATGAGCAAAAGCCCAACGGCAAGCTCTTCACGCTGTACTCGGGCTGGGCCTTCCGCTACAAAACCCTGAGCGACGGCCGCCGGCAAATCCTCAATTTTTTGCTGCCCGGTGACTTCATCGGCCTGCAGCAGAAATTCGCCGACGGCCCCATGCACGGCATAGAGGCCGTGACCGACACCAGCCTCTGCGTGTTTCCGCGCGAACGCCTGTGGGAGCTGTTCCGCAATTTTCCCAACCTGGGTTATGACATCACCTGGCTGGCGGCGCGTGAAGAGGGCATGGTCGATGACCACCTGCTGACGGCCGGGCGGCGCAACGCCACCGAGCGCGTGGCCATGCTGCTGATGCATTTGTTCCGCCGGCTGGAGCGTGTGGGCATGGCCGAGGGCGGCTTGGTCGAGTTCCCCATCAACCAGCAGCACATCGCCGACGCGCTGGGGCTGTCGCTGGTGCACACCAACAAAACCTTGAGGCGGCTGCGCCATTTGGGGCTGCACGAAATCCAGGACGGCAAGCTGCGGCTGCTCAACACCCGGGCGCTGGAGCGGATTGCGGATTACTACGATACGCCGCCGCCGCAGGTCCCTTTGCTCTGATTCAGCCCTGTAGGCTGCCGCTGACAGTTGTGCGGCGTGTTGGCCTACAAACGCCCCCCGGCGCCGGTTTTATGGTGTTTCTCTTGCCCGCGATATGCCATTTCGATGGCCCCTTCTTTCATGCGAAGGAAACCGCGGCGACGCGTCATCCAGGAGCCTCCCATGAACCACGCACAAGCACCGGGCGCACGGCTGCAGCAGCAGCCGCAGCGCTTCATGGACCGCCAGCAACAGCAAAGCAGCGGCTCACGCGAGTTCCAGCCGCGCCGCCCGCAGCCCTTTGATGTGCCGGCCAGCCAGATGGGCGGGGGCGAGCGCCAATACCAGGACGCCATCCGCCGAAGCGGCATCAAGTCCTAGCCAGCGCGGACGCCGGCTCAGGATTTCTGCGCGTTCAGCGTCCTGAAGTCCTGCTCGTAGCGGTGCAGTGTCTCCACCGCCTTGTGGCGCTGTGCCGGCGTGGTGCTGTTGTGCAGCTCCGCCAGCGTGGCGCAGGCGTCCTGCGTCAGTTTTTCCATGTAGTCGCGGTAGGCCGCGTCGGGTGAGTTGAGGGTGCGCTCAAACAGCCCGCGCACCGCAGCCTGGGTTTTTTCGGGCGTGGCCTGGCCCGCCACCAGCGGGTGCAGCGTGTGGAGCGCATCCTGCTGGCGCCGGATTTTTTCCGCATAGCTGCGCGGCGCGTCGAAGTGCGAGGCGTCTATGCGCCGCTCGATCACGGCCAGCTGCTTTTTCTCAAGCCGGCCGTAAAGCATTTCGGCGCGTTTGACCGCCTCCTTGTAGCGCTTGTCGCGCTGGGCCTTGGGCGAGGCCTCCAGGAAGTCCTCGCGGTATTCGTCGTTGCCCTTGGCGAAGCGGCGTTCCAGGTTCTTCAGCTGGCCGGCCTGCAGCGAACCCACCAGTGTCGCCATGGGCGGCTCCGCCTGGCGCGACAGCAGCACCAGCTTGCCGCGCACGTCGGTGTAGATCGCGCAGGCCGCCGCGGCGTCCATGTCCGAAGGCATTTGTTTCTGCAGTTTTTGCAGCGCCTCGATGTAGCCGGGCAGCTGCGTTTGCCGGTGCCAGTCCTGCAGTTTGTCCAGGTCGGCCTTGACCTGCAGGCTTTGCGCGTCGGTGAAGTCGAAATGGCGGTCCAGCTGCCAGTAGACCAGTTCGGGCGCCTGGTTGTAGGCGATTTTCATGAGGCTGCAGCTTTGCAGCAGCCCGGCCAGCGCCAGCACGGCCAGCCCGCCGATAATCCTTGTGCAGCGCCCCGCGCCCGCTCCGGCGGCCCGGGAGCGCGTCTCCACCCCAAGATCCAGAGGAAATTTCATGGCAGCAACCCCAATCGATGTCGTCATCATGGCCGCGGGCAAAGGCACGCGGATGAAGAGCAGCTTACCCAAAGTCCTGCACCGTTTGGGCGGGAAAGCTTTGCTCGCGCATGTCATCGAATGCGCCGCCTCCGTGTCGGCGCGCCAGGCGGTGGTCATCACCGGCCACGGCGCGGCCGAGGTCGAGGCCGCCTGCGGCCGTTTCAGTCCCTCCGCCGGCGCCCCCGTGGCGCTGCAGTTCGCGCGCCAGGAGCCGCAGCTGGGCACCGGCCACGCGGTGCAGCAGGCCTTGCCCCTGCTGGCCGATGACGGCGTCACGCTGGTGCTCTCGGGCGACGTGCCGCTGACCGAGCCCGCCACCTTGCAGGCCCTGATCGCCCAGTGCGACGGCCAGCGCCTGGCGCTGCTCACGCTCAGCATGGCCGACCCCACGGGTTACGGCCGCATTGTGCGAGCCGGCGCCGAGGCTTCCGCGCAGGTCAGGGCCATCGTCGAGCACAAGGACGCCAGCGCCGCCCAGCGCGAGATCCGCGAAATCTACAGCGGCATCATGGCCGTCCCCACGCGCCTCTTGCGCGCCTGGCTGGCCCGGCTGGACAACAAGAATGCCCAGGGCGAGTATTACCTCACCGACATCGTGAAGTTCGCCGTGGCCGACGGTGTGGCCGTGGTGGCCCACCAGATCACCGACGCCGCCCAGGTCGCCGGCGTCAACAGCCCGGTGCAGCTGGCCGAACTCGAACGTGTTCACCAGGGCCGGCTGGCCGTGGCCCTGATGGAGCAGGGCGTGCGCCTGGCCGACCCGGCGCGCCTGGACGTGCGCGGCACGCTCAGCTGCGGCCGGGACGTCGAGATCGACGTGAACTGCATCTTTGAAGGCACGGTGAGCCTGGGCGAGGGCGTGCGCATAGGTGCCAACTGCGTGCTCGCCAACTGCAGCATCGCCGCCGGCGCCGTGATCCACCCCTTCACCCACATCGACGGCGAAAAATTAGGCGTGCAGGTCGGCGAAGGCGCGCTCATAGGCCCCTTCGCCCGCCTGCGCCCCGGCGCGCAGCTCGGCGCCGAGGTGCACATCGGCAATTTTGTCGAGGTCAAGAACTCCACCCTGGCCAAAGGCGCCAAAGCCAACCACCTGGCCTACCTCGGCGACGCCACGGTCGGCGAACGCGTCAACTACGGCGCCGGCAGCATCACCGCCAACTACGACGGCGCCAACAAGCACCGCACGGTGATAGAGGCCGACGTGCACATCGGCAGCAACTGCGTGCTGGTGGCGCCCGTCACCATAGGCGCGGGCGGTACCGTGGGCGGCGGCTCCACCATCACCAAGAGCACGCCGCCGGATTCGCTGAGCGTGGCGCGCGGCAAGCAGGTCAGCCTGCCCAACTGGAAGCGGCCGGCCAAAAAGACGCTATCCTGACCCGGCCCGACAGTAACTAACCTGAAAAAAGAAAACATGAAAAAAATTTGCGCAGCGGTGGGTGTGATCCTGGTCTTGAGCGGGTGCGCGCCCGCGAAACTCGTTCCCATGTCCAGGCCCCTGGAAACCAACCAGTCCACCCTCGTGGTTTATCGTGAGTCGGCATTCAATGCCGGCGGTATTGACGCTGTATTCGGGGCGGCTCAGCAAGACTGGGTGGCGCTGGACACCAAAAGCTACGCGGTGCTGCAGATAGCGCCGGCTCCGCACGAGTTTTTCGTCAGGTCGACGCAGGCGGACCAGCCTTTTGTGTTCAAGGCAACGGTGGCCCAGGCCGAGACAAAATGCCTGCGCGTGTTCCCGAACCCGGGTAACGTCGCGAAGGCGCTGCTGCCGGTCAGCTATCTGGCCGGCAATACCTTTTTTCTCGAAGAAACCGCGTGCCCCAGTGCGCAAACGCTGGCGGGGTTTGGCAAAAAGACCGTGACTTACGCCAAATGACGGCCGGCTGCGGCCTTTGTGTCTTGGCCTTTACTTGACCCGATTGACCAAGAACACCCCAAAAATCGCCAACCCCCCGCCAGCCAGCAGGCTGGCGCTCAGGGGCTCACCCAGGATGAGCCACCCCAACAAAACCCCAAACACCGGCACCAGGTTGTTGAACACCACCGTGCGTGCAGCACCCAGTTGGCGCAGGCCTTCGTAGTACCAGACAAAGGCCACGGCCGTGCCGAGCACGCCCAGGAAGGCCAGGCCGGCCCAGACCTCGGGGGTGAAGGAGTCGGCATGCACATGGGGCATGTCGCGCAGCGCCAGCAGGCCTAAAAACAGCGTGCCCCAGATCGCGGCCCACAGCGTGGCCAGCACCGGCGACAGGCCTTGCAGCAGCTTGCGGCCGACCAGGGTGTAGACGGCCCAGGCGCAGACGGCGCCGAACATCGCGAGTTCACCCTTGCCCAGGGACTGCACGAGTTGCGACAGGTCGCCGCGCGTCACCACCACCCAGACGCCCAGCAGGGCCAGCGCCACGCCCAGCCAGCGCGTGGCCGACAGCCGGTCGCCCAGCAGCGCGGCGGCGATCAGCAGTGTGACCACCGGGTTCAGGGCGATGATCAGCGAGGTGCGGCCGGCCGGCAGCACCGACAGCGCGGTGAAGAACAACAGGTTGTAGGCAAAGATGCCGGTCGCGCCCAGCGCCATGGTGCCCAGCAGCTGGCGCCGCGTGACCTGCGTGAGGGCGCGCAGGCCTTCGGTGAAATGCAGCGTGACCAGCAAGGCCAGGGTGGCGAATACAAAGCGGATAAAACCCGCGGTGGCCGGCGGCAAATGGGCCGAGATCACGCGCCCGGCGATGAAGGTGCCGCCCCACAGCACCGGCACGCAGGTCAGGCGCAGGTACAGGCTCCAGAGCTTGCGGCTGGCGGGCGCGGGTGGGTGCGAAACCGGCGCGGCTGCAGCGGTGGAAGCCAGGCTGGCGGATGGGGAGGCAGTAGTCATGAAGGGGCCCGGGTTGAGGGAAAACCGTCAATAAGGTAGATTTGATGCATGAGATTAATTGTTAAATCACTCACTATCAAATGAGTATTTACTCATGAAGGCCTGTTCACCATGACCCTGGCCCAGCTCGAAGTGCTGATCACCCTCGACGAATGCCGCAGCTTCTCGCGCGCGGCCATGCGCCTGGGCACCACCCAGTCGGCCGTCAGCCATGCGCTGCGCGCGCTGGAGACCGAATTCGGCGTCAAGCTGGCGCTGCGCGATGCCTCCGGCGTGTCCATGACGGATGCCGGTGAGCGCCTGCTGCTGCGCGCCCGCGAGATGACGGCGCTGGCCGCCACCATGGCGCAGGAGCTGGGCGACGCGAAAGAGCTCAAGACCGGCACGCTGCGCATAGGCTCTTTCGGCCCCACCTCCACCGTCAACCTGCTGCCGCCGCTGCTGGCCGCCTTCAAGCAGGCCCACCCCGGGGCGCAGGTGCGCATCGAGGAGGAGAGTGACGAGGTCATCGACGAGTGGCTGCTGCAAAAGCGCGTGGAGCTCGGTTTTGTTGTGGTGCCCGATGAACGCTTCGAGGTGCTGCCGCTGGTGCAGGACGAGTTTGTCGCCATCCTGCCCGCCGGCCATGCGCTGGCCGCGCACAGGGCCGTGCCCGTCAATGCGCTCAACGGGCTGGACTTTGTGCTGACCGAAGCCGGCTGCGGCCCGGTCATCGTGCCCATCCTGCAGAAAAACATCACCTTGCCCAAGGTGCTTTACCACTTCACCCAGATCATCTCCATCCTGCAGTTTGTGCAGCGGGGCCTGGCGGTCTCGGTCGCCGCGCGCCTGGCTTTGCCCGACGCGCCCGAGGGTGTGGTCTACCGGCCGCTGCTGCCCGCGCAGCCGCGCACCGTGGGCCTGGCCTGCCTGGACGTGGCCAAACTCTCGCCGCTGGCGCGGGCCTTCTGGGAGACCGCGCGCGAACGGGCACGTGCACAGGCCGGGCCCAAGGCCGCATCCGCCGGCAAAGCCCGGGCCGTTCGCGACTTGCCGGTCAGCGTCTGAGGCGCGCCGGCCGCCGCCGACCCATCAAGTACTATCAGCCCCATCCATAAATAGGGGAGGGCTGGGCCATGATCATCTGGAGCATTGTGTGGGGCGCCATCCTGGGCTGGTTCTGGCCGGGTTATGGCGATGCCGGCGTTTTCCTGGGCGCCTTCCTCGGCTTTTTTGCCGGCCTCTCGCTGCGCTGGGCCGTGCGGGCCGAAGTACAGGCCGCGTGGAAAAAAGCGCCGCAGCCGGTGGCGCCCGCCGCCTCCGCCGCGCGCCAGGCTTCGGCCGCGCCCCCGAATAGTGAAGAAGCCCACGCTCCGGAGGCCTCAGCGCCACTGCCTGCTTCCGTTCCCCCATCACCAGCCAGCGCCGCCGACAACGAAGCAGCACAGGCGCCGGCCCTGGCCCCCAACGGCCTGCCGCGCGCGCAGGCCGCCGCGGCGCCCGCCGCCCCTACCGCTGCTGCTCGGCCCGCCTACAAACCGGCCGAACCCAATGCCGTGGAGCTGGCCCTGCTCGCCGCCAAGAACTGGTTCCTGGGCGGCAACACCATTGTTCGCGTGGGTCTGGTCATCCTGTTCATAGGCCTGTCGTTCCTCGCGCGTTATGCCGCGTCGGCCGGGCTGTTCCCGGTCGAGCTGCGCCTGGCGGCCATAGGCGCGGCGGCCATCGCGCTGCTGGCCGTGGGCTTTCGCAAGCGCCACGACAAGCCCGGCTTCGCGCTCGCGCTGCAGGGCGCCGGCGTGGCGGTGATGTACCTCACGGTGTTCGCCGCCTTTCGCCTTTACGGCCTGCTGGAGCCCCTGCCGGCCTTCGCGTTGATGATCATCGTCTGCGGCCAGAGCTGCGCGCTGGCACTGCTGCAGGATTCGCGCGCGCTCGCGGTGGCGGCCTTTGCCGGCGGCTTTGCCGCGCCGCTGCTGCTGTCGACCGGGCAGGGCAGCCACGTGGGGCTCTTCAGCTACTACACGGTGCTCAACCTGGCGATCCTGTTCATCGCCCACAAGCGCTCCTGGCGCGTCCTCAACGTGGTCGGTTTTATCGCCACCTTCGGCGTGGCCACGGCCTGGGGGGTGCTCAAGTACGCGCCCGCGCACTACGCCAGCGCGCAGCCCTTTCTCATAGTCTTTGTGCTGATCTACCTGTTCACCGCCATCCTGTATGCGCGCAACACGCCGACCCGGCTGGGCAATGCGGTCGACACCATGCTGGTATTCGGCACGCCGCTGGCGGGCTTCGGCCTGCAGGCCGGGCTGGTGCGCGGCATGGAGCTGGGCACGGCCTTCTCGGCCCTGGGCTTTGCCGCGCTCTACCTGCTGGCGGCCATGCTGCTGGCGCGGCGCGCGCTGGCCGGCTACCGCCTGCTGATTGAATGTTTCATCGCCGTGGGCGTGGGCTTTGCCACGCTGGCGGTGCCGCTGGCGCTCGATGCCCAGTGGACCTCCGCTGTCTGGGCACTGGAGGGCGCGGGCGCCTTCTGGGTCGGCATGCGCCAGGCGCGCTGGATGGCGCGCGCTTTCGGCCTGCTGCTGCAGGGCGTCGCGGCCATGGCCTTCCTCGGCGGGCTCGATGGCGCGGCCGGCGGCCTGGGCCACCACGTGTACGCCATTCCTTTCGGCAACCCGGCCTTCATAGGCGCGATGCTGATCGCCTTGCCCGCGCTGCAGCTGGCCTGGTGGCTGCGCAAGCCGCTGCCGCACAGCGAGTCGTCCTGGGCCAAGGGCTATGCGGGTGTGGAGTCGCAGCTCAGCGTGCCCGTCTACCTCTATGCCTTTTTCTTCTGGTGCCTGGGCTGGCTGCTTGAAATCGCGCGCCGCGTGCCGGCGCTGGAGGCCGACGCCATGCCTTTGCATGTCTTCAGCGAGCGCACCACCGGCCTGCTCATGATGCTGGCCGTGGTAGCCAGCGCGGCCCTGTCCATGCTGCTGGGCCTGAAGAAGCAGTGGCCGGTCGCGACCTGGCCCGCGCGCATCAGCGTTGCCGTGCTGGCACTGGGCTACCTGGCGCAAGCCGGCGAAGGCTACCGCGTGCTGGCCACGCCGGCCTGGGCCGTCTGGCCGGTGGTGCTGGTGCTGCACTACTGGATGCTGCGGCAGACCGACCGCCTGGCGATGGCGTCTGTCGCGCCCGGCGGCGAGGGCCGCGCATCGCCTTTCGGCTTTCTGCATGCGGCGGGTGCCTGGCTGGTCACGGTGCTGCTGGCCGACTGCCTGTGGTCGGGCATAGGCAAGGCCGAACTCTGGCGCACCTCCTGGGCCGGCGTGGTGCTGCTGGTCAGCGCCATCGCCGTGCTCATGCTGCTGGCCACCTGGGCCGGCAAGGCCAACCGGCAGGCGCAGCGCCAGAGCTTTGCCTGGCCGCTCGATCCGCATGCGCAGGCCTATTACTGGCTGGCGGCCCTGCCGCTGGCGGTGCTGGTCTTCTGGGGCACGCTGCTTGCTGCCGTGCACTCCTCGGGCCACACCGCGCCCCTGCCTTACATCCCGCTGCTCAACCCCACCGACCTGGCCCTGGCGCTCGCGCTGGGCGCGCTGGTGTTCTGGCGCCGCGTGCTGGTGACGGCAGCGCCGCCGCCGGCCGGCGCGGCCTGGGCCACGGGCCGCAACGCGCTGGTGGCGCTGGCCCTGCTGGTGTTTATCGCGGTCAACACTGTCTGGCTGCGCGTTGCCCACCACTTCTTCGGCGTGCGCTGGGATGCCGACGCACTGTTCGCAAGTTTTGTGGTGCAGACGGGCTATGCGATTTTGTGGACGCTGCTGGCGTTGACCCTGATGGTGCTGGCGCACCGCCGCGTGCAGCGGCCGCTGTGGCTGGTGGGCGCGGGCCTGCTGGGCCTGGTGGTGGTCAAGCTGCTGCTCATTGATCTGTCCAACGCCGGCGGTGCCGAGCGCATCATCGCCTTCATCGTGGTCGGCGTGCTGATGCTGGTGGTCGGCTATTTCGCGCCGCTGCCGCCCAAGGCGCAGGCCGCCGCGCTGCCCCATGCCCCAGACCTGAAAGAAGAGGCCCAGCCATGAAGACACACCCCTACGCCCGCCTGCTGGCGCTCACCCTCTCGGCGGGGCTGGCCATGCCGCTGCTGGCGGCCGATCCGCCCGACGCCGGCAACGCAAAGTCTTACGCCATCCGCATTCCCGTCACGCCGGCCGACGCCCCGCTGCAGCGCCTGCTGCTGCCGGCCGAGGCGCTGGTGCGGCTGCAAAACGCGGGCTATGCCGACCTGCGCCTCTTCAACGCGGCCGGCCAGCCCGTGCCCATGGCGCTGGCCAGCGTGCCGACGCAGACCTCCACGCAGGAGCACAGCGTCAAGCTGCCCGCCTATCCCATCCTGGGCGCGGAGTCCGCCGCCGCCACGGGGCTCGAAGGCCTGTCGCTGCGCATCGAAGAGCGGCAGGGCAAACGTGTGGTGCAACTGAACACGGGTGGCAGCACCTCCACTGCCGCGGCCGGGCCGCAAAAAGTGCTGGGCGCGCTGATCGATGTGCGCAAGCTCAAGGAGCCCGCGGCCGGCATGACGCTGGACGCCGACCTGCCGGTGGGCCAGCCCGTCACGTTTAACGTGCAGGCCAGCAAGGACCTCAAAAGCTGGCGCCCGCTGGCTGACACCGTGCTCTACCGCGCGGACGCTTCGGCCTCCGCGGCCAGCCTGGGCGACACCCGCCTGGACCTGGCCATGGCCGACCTCAAGGACCACTACCTGCGCATCAGCTGGGGCACCGCCGCCGTCACCGTGCGCGGCGCCACGCTGCTTACTTCGCAAAGCACCGCCGTGCGCCAGCGCGTCAGCGCGAGCATGGCCGCGCCCGCGCTCACCAACGCGCATGAGCTGGCGTTTACGCTGCCCTTTGCCACGCCGGTGGCCGCGCTCAAAATCACGCCGCAGGGCAGCAATGTGCTGGTGCCTATCCGCGTGCTGGGCCGCAACCACCGCGAGCAGCCCTGGGCCTTGCTGGCCACCACGGTGGTGTATCGCCTGGGCACGGCCGGCAAGGAGCAGGCCAGCGGCCCGGTGGAGATTGGGGGCGCCTCAGTGCGCGAAGTGAAGATAGAGGCCGACGCCAAGACGCCGGGTTTTGCCGCCGCGCCCGAGATCAGCCTGCAGTTCGAGCCCGCGCAAGTCGTGTTCCTGGCCAGCGGCCAGGGCCCGTTCACGCTGGCCGCCGGGCTGGCGGGCCCCGCCGGCGCCGCGGGCGCTTTCCTGCCCATGGCCAGCCTGATCCCGAACTACCAGCCTTCGCAGGAAAACACGCTGCCCCTCGCGCGGGCCGATGTGTCCAAGGCCGAGGCCAGCGGCAGTGCAGTCCCGGGCGGCCCGCTGGTGCCCGCCGCGCCGCCGGCCGACGGTTTGCCCACGCGCAGCCTGGTGCTCTGGGGCATCCTGCTGCTGGGCGTGCTGGCCCTGGCCGGCATGGCCTGGGGCCTGCTCAAACAAACCAAAAAGACCGCCTGACCCTGCCTGAACATCCGCTATGAGCAATAACACTTTCCCCAAAGACATCTACACCGAACCCGAGGTCGACCCCGACACCCTGGCCAACCTGGGCCCGCTGCGCGCCATGGCCGGCATCTGGGAGGGCGCGCGCGGCGCCGACGTCAAACCCGTGGCCACCGGCACCAAAACCCAGGCTTATATCGAGCGTTATGAGCTCCATCCGATAGATGCGCAGACCAACGGCCCGCAGGCGCTCTACGGCCTGCGTTATCACACCTTTATTCACAAGCCCGGCTTTACCAAGACTTACCACGATCAAGTGGGCTATTGGCTCTGGGAGCCCGCCACCAGCACGGTCTATCACACGCTCGCGATTCCGCGCGGCCAGGTGGCCATGGCCAGCGGCAAGGTGGCCGCCGATGCCACGCAGTTCGAGCTGGTTTCCGAGCGCGGCAGCCTGACCAATGGCATCGTGTCCAACCCCTTTATCGAACACGCTTTCACCACGCTGGCCTGGCGCATTGCCGTCACGCTCAATGCCGACGGCAGCTGGTCTTACTTCCAGACCACGGTGCTACAGATAGAGGGCCGTGACCAGCCCTTTGACCACACCGACCGCAACACCCTGGTCAAGGTCGGCGAGCCCGCGCTCAACCCCAAGGCGCTGGCGAAGCAGCAGGGCGGTACAGCCTAGGTCAACAGAACGCGCGGCTCAAACTTCGCGCGCCGCGTGCTGAAAAAAGCCTTCACGTTGCGCACATTCGCATCGCTGGTGAACAGCCGCTGCGCCAGCGCCAGGTAGCGCGGCATGTCGGCCACGTGCACCACCAGCATGAAGTCCGGCCCCGGCGACACGCGGTAGCACTGCTGCACCGCCTCGTCTGTGATCACGCGCGCCTCAAAGGCCTCCTGCTGCTCGGTGCCTTGCCGCTCGAGTGTGATCTCCACCAGCGCGGTCAGCCCGTGGCCGGTGATGGCGGCCAGCTTGTCGACATTGAGCAGCGCCACATCGCGCTCCACCAGGCCCGCATCACGCAGGCGCTTGACGCGGCGCAAGCAGGTGGGCGGCGAGATATGGACCCGCTCGGCCAGGGCCTGGTTGCTCAGCGAGGCATCGCTTTGCAGGCTGTCCAACAGCTTAAGGTCGATATCGTCGAGCGCTATTTGTTCCATGCTTGAACTTTAAATGAAATTAAATTCAATCAGCAAAGAATTATGAAATTAAATTTCATAAATAGGCAAAAATCAATCACATAACAAAATCTCAAGCACGTAGCATCCACACATCGTTCTTCAGGAGACCTCCCCATGTGCGGCATCGTTGCTTCCGTTTCGACCCGAAATATCGTTCCCATCCTGGTGCAGGGTTTGCAGCGCCTCGAATACCGCGGTTATGACTCCTGCGGCGTCGCCGTTTATGCCGATGGCCTTAAGCGCGCGCGCAGCACCTCTCGCGTGGCCGAACTACAGGAGCAAGTGAGCGCCGACAAACTCGAAGGCGGCACCGGCATTGCCCACACCCGCTGGGCCACCCACGGCGCGCCCGCCGTGCACAACGCCCATCCGCACTTCAGCCACGGCAGCGGCGCCGCATCACAAAGCAAACCCGGCAAGGTCGCGCTGGTGCACAACGGCATCATCGAAAACTACGAAGAGCTGCGCGAAGGCCTGAAAGCCAAGGGCTATGTCTTCGAAAGCCAGACCGACACCGAAGTCATCGTGCATTTGATGGACAGCCTGTATGACGGCGACCTGTTCGAAGCCCTCAAGGCCACCGTCGCGCAGCTGCACGGCGCCTACGCGATTGCCGCCTTCTGCAAGGACGAACCGCACCGCGTCGTCGGCGCGCGCGCCGGCTCGCCGCTGATCCTGGGTGTGGGCAAGGACAAAAGCGAGAACTTCCTGGCCAGCGATGCCATGGCCCTGGCCGGCGTGACCGACCAGATCGTCTACCTCGAGGAAGGCGACATGGTCGACATCCAGCTCGGCAAGTACTGGATCGTCGGCAAGGACGGCAAGCCCGCGCAGCGCGAGGTCAAGACCGTGCAAGCTCACAGCGGCGCCGCTGAACTCGGCCCCTACCGCCACTACATGCAGAAAGAAATTTTCGAGCAGCCGCGCGCGATTGCCGACACGCTCGAAGGTGTCGAAGGCATAGTGCCCGAGCTTTTCGGCGACCAGGCTTTCCGCGTCTTCAAGGAGGTTGACTCCGTCCTCATCCTCGCCTGCGGCACCAGCTACTACAGCGGCTGCGCCGCCAAGTACTGGCTCGAGTCGATTGCCGGCATCCCTACCCAGGTCGAAGTCGCCAGCGAATACCGCTACCGCACGTCGGTGCCCAACCCCAAGACCCTGGTCGTTACCATCACCCAGAGCGGCGAAACCGCCGACACCCTGGCCGCGCTGCGCCACGCGCAAAGCCTGGGCATGACGCAGACCCTGACCATCTGCAACGTCTCCACCTCGGCCATGGTGCGTGAATGCAAGCTCGCTTACATCACACGTGCCGGTGTCGAGATCGGCGTGGCATCGACCAAAGCCTTCACCACCCAGCTCGCCGGCCTCTTCCTGCTCACGCTGGCCCTGGCCCAAAGCAAAGGCAAGCTCAGCGAGGAAGAGGAAGCCGGCCATCTGAAAGCCATGCGCCACCTGCCCGCCGCCCTGCAAGCCGTGCTGGCCCTGGAGCCGCAAGTCATCAGCTGGGCCGAAGACTTCGCCAAAATGGAAAACGCGCTCTTCCTGGGCCGCGGCCTGCACTACCCCATCGCGCTGGAAGGCGCGCTGAAACTCAAAGAGATCAGCTACATCCACGCCGAGGCCTACCCGGCCGGCGAACTCAAACACGGCCCCCTGGCCCTGGTCACCAGCGCCATGCCCGTCGTCACCGTCGCGCCCAACGACGCACTGCTCGAAAAACTCAAAAGCAATATGCAGGAAGTCCGCGCCCGCGGCGGCGTCCTCTACGTCCTCGCCGACGCCGACAGCCACATCGAAAGCGGCGAAGGCCTGCACGTGATCCGCATGCCCGAACACTACGGCGCGCTCAGCCCGCTGCTGCATGTGGTGCCGCTGCAGTTGCTGGCGTATCACACCGCCGTGGCGCGCGGGACGGATGTGGACAAACCCCGCAACTTGGCAAAGTCTGTAACCGTCGAATGACGGTCACAGGTGCGCGCTAGCTGTTGAATTCCGCTGAAGTCTGACCCGAGTTTTCCATCGAATATTGACCCACACTCTTTGTGAGCAGAAGGTGCTCACGATGTGGATAAGTTCTTGGTTTTCTCCTTTTTGGGCTGAGTCTGTGTGGATCTGTCTTAAAGTGCGCCGCTGTTTCCGCGATTTTGTTGCCTCGATTACTAGCCAGGTAGCCAGCTTCTCGGCGTAGGGATCGAGCTTGCTTGGGGTTGCCCGCCTTTGGTAGCTGGGCTCGCTCTCTTCCGATCGCAGGTGCTTCTTCACTGTGTTGCGAGCCAGGCCTGTACGCCTTGAGATCT